>CAFBSG010000019.1_pt1 | contig 20792 bp, 20 predicted proteins | sample 7270301 | NCBI WGS metagenome assembly CAFBSG01 (sample SAMEA6814059, study PRJEB35770) | freshwater metagenome | biome: Freshwater; feature: Freshwater reservoir; material: water | place: Czech Republic | collected 2017-05-23 | depth 30m m | reverse complement strand
TAGTTGGTGTGCTGGAAGTGATTGTTGGAGTAAGACCACTAGTAGATGTGGAAGATAACGTGTAAGGAAATTGTGTACTCGTCAGCGTTGTAGGAGGCGCAAAGGTGATCGTTTGTGTGGTCTTACTCAAAGTAATCGAGCGAGTAACACCTAGGGCTGCTGCATAGATCGTGTTGCCTGCTTGATTGGCGGCGAGCGTGCATGTTCCGGCAGTTACAAGAGTCAAAGCAAATCCAGAGACGGTGCAAATTGTTGGAGTGCTGGAAGTGATGACTGGAGTGAGGCCACTAGTAGATGTGGAAGATAACGTGTAAGGAAATTGTGTACTCGTCAGCGTTGTAGGAGGCGCAAAGGTGATCGTTTGTGTGGTCTTACTCAAAGTAATTGAGCGAGTGACAGGAGGAGCCGCTGAGTAGATCGTGTTGCCTGCTTGGTTTGCGGCGAGCGTGCATGTTCCAGCAGTTACAAGAGTCAAAGCAAATCCAGAGACGGTGCAAATAGTTGGAGTGCTGGACGTGATGACTGGAGTAAGACCACTAGTTGATGTGGAAGATAACGTGTAAGGAAATTGTGTACTCGTCAGCGTTGCAGGAGGCGCAAAGGTGATCGTTTGAGTAGCTTTACTCAAAGTGATCGAGCGAGTGACAGCAGGAGCTGCTGAGTAGCTCGCATTCCCCACTTGGTTTGCAGTAACTGTGCATGTTCCGGCAGTTACAAGAGTCAAAGCAAATCCAGAGACGGTGCAAATTGTTGGAGTGCTGGAAGTGATGACTGGAGTAAGACCACTAGTAGATGATGCGGTGAGTGTGTACGGGCTCTGCGCCAGAGTTAGCGTCGTGGGAGGCCTAAATGTAATTGTTTGAGTAAGGGCGTTACCTTGTTGTAATGGCACAAACGTAAGAGAGGTAATTAGCGTTACAAATATCGACAACCTGCGAGTGAAAATACGCTTGGTCACACCGATATTCTAGTGTCCCAATGTGGCGTGGGCCATACTTTCCCGATTAGCGTTCGAATCTCTTCACGCTCGTAACGCCATAAAATCAGCTTTTCAGAGTGGAAAAGCGCTGTACAAGGTAAATCAGAGATGCTGATAAGAGTCAGTTATTAGTTGTGCGATAGACGTCGTAAACCCCTTCGATTTGGCGCACCGCTGCAAGCACGGCATCGAGATGAGTGGCATCAGCCATTTCGAAAGTAAAACGTGAAATCGCAACACGATCTTTGCTCGTACTGACGGCTGCACTCAAGATGTTTACGTGCTGCTCCGAAAGCGTGCGTGTTACATCGGCGAGTAATCGTGCGCGATCTAGCGCTTCGACTTGTATGTTTACTAAAAACACACTTGATGCCCCCGACAGCCATTTCACGGCGACGATGCGATCTCCCTGATTTAGACGTAAGTCATCAGCATTCACGCAATCTGTTCGGTGAACCGAAACTCCACTTCCTCGAGTTATGAATCCCATAATGGAATCTCCAGGAACAGGCGTGCAACAACGTGCGAGTTTTACAAGAACTTCATCAATGCCCTCCACTTTTATTGCACTGCTGGTTCGGCGAACAGTTGGGGCTGGACCAGGAATAAAGTCCATAGTTGTTTCCGGATGCGAATCATCGAGTCCCATGGAGTGAACAAGCTTTTCAATAATGGAAGCAGCAGATACGTGACCATCTCCGACTGCTGAGTACAACGCCGATATATCTGGGTATCTAAGTTCGTGAGCTAGCTCTAGCAATGTGTGACCTGCAAAAATCTTCTGTAGTGGAAGTCCTGCTTTACGCATCTGCCTAGCAATAGATTCTCGTCCCGCTTCAATTGCTTCCTCGCGACGCTCCTTGCTGAACCACGATTTAATTTTGGAACGGGCACGTGGACTTTTAACGAAATTGAGCCAGTCGCGACTGGGACCAGCGCTCTCGCTTTTGTTAGTGACAACTTCTACTACATCGCCATTACTTAATTTGGAATCTAGCGGAACTAGGCGACCATTTACTTTTGCCCCGGCGCATCTATTTCCAACATCTGTGTGCACCGAATAGGCAAAGTCAACGGGTGTCGATCCTCCAGGTAGTGCAACCACACTTCCTTTGGGGGTGAAAACGAATACCTCTGGCGAACCAAGATCAAAGCGCAGTGCCTCAAGAAATTCTGATGGATCTTCCGTTTCTTTCTGCCACTCATGAAGTTGTCGAAGCCAGAGCATCTCTGGTGAAGTCGAATCTACTTCGCTGCCTTGCTTGTACTTCCAGTGTGCAGCAATACCAAATTCGGCCCGCGAATGCATTTCGTATGTTCGGATTTGGATCTCAATCGCTTTACCGCCTGGCCCAATAACAGTTGTATGTAGCGATTGATAGAGATTGAATTTAGGCATAGCTATGTAATCTTTAAATCGTCCAGGAACTGGGCTCCATCGCGCATGTATGGCTCCAAGTACGGCGTAACAATCGCGAACATCGTTAACTAATACTCGAATACCTACAAGGTCGTAAATGTCGTTAAAGTCACGCCCTCTCACTACCATCTTTTGATAGACGCTAAAGAAGTGCTTCTGTCTACCCGTTACGGTGGCGGTTATTCCATCATTTTTTAGGTCATCAACTACGGCATCAATTACTTCATGGGTAAGAGCGTCTCTCGATGGTGAACGTTCTGCAACTAACCTGCTAATTTCCTCAAACTTTTTTGGCTCGAGTACTTCAAAAGAAAGATCCTCAAGCTCCCATTTGATCGCATTCATACCAAGTCGGTGAGCAAGAGGTGCGTAGATATCTAGGGTCTCTCGAGCCTTGCGCTCGGCACTCTCTTGCGAGACAAATTTCCACGTACGGGCATTATGAAGGCGATCTGCCAATTTAATAACGAGAACTCTGATATCACGCGACATAGCGATGACCATCTTGCGAACAGTTTCGGCTTCAGCAGAAGGCCCATAACTTAATTTGTCTAGCTTTGTAACACCATCGACGAGAGCTGCAATCTCATCGCCAAAATCAGAACGAAGTGTTGTCAGCGAATACGAAGTGTCTTCCACCGTGTCGTGTAAAAGAGCTGCAATTACTGTGGCACTATTTAATCCAAGGTCAGCAAGAATTCCAGCGACAGCAACAGGGTGGGTTATGTACGGATCCCCCGATTTACGAATTTGCCCTTGGTGGGCTTTTGATGCAACAACGAAGGCTTCTTCGATACGGGTGAGATCTTCGTTTGGATGATGCTCTCGCACTGATGCCAGCACCGGTGCCAGCAAGGTATTCATAGAAGATTTCTACGCTAGCAACTAACTACTTGCGACCCTTGCGCTTTGGTTGATTGCGAGGACCGCGTTTCACATCTGACGATGTTGTTGGGGCCGTTCCGGAAAGCGCAGCCGCAGAAGTAACGGTTGTGGATCCACGAGAATTAACTCGCTTAGCAAGAGCTGCCATAGCTGGTTCTTTTTCGCGAAGTGTTGCCAAAATGGGAGGCGCAATAAAAATCGACGAGTACGTTCCAGCCGCTAGTCCGATAAATAGAGCAAGTGAAAGATCCTTAAGGGTTCCTGCACCTAGAAGTCCTGCTCCAACAAAGAGAATAGATGCAACAGGAAGCAATGCAATGATTGAGGTATTAGCAGAACGGATAATCGTCTGATTAACCCCGAGGTTTACCGCCTGAGTAAATGTCATCTTTGATGTCGCAGTGATCGACTTCGTATTTTCACGAATTTTATCGAAGACAACGACCGTATCGTAGAGCGAATAACCCAGAATTGTTAAGAATCCAATCACCGTCGCGGGCGTCACGTCAAAACCTACGATCGAATAAATGCCAACAGTAATAAACACATCATGAATAACCGCGATGATTGCAGATAAGGCCATCTTCGGCTCAAAGGCCATAGCAAGATACAAGAGGACAACAATGATGAACCCAATGAGACCGTAAATCGCTTTACGGGTGATCTCCTTGCCCCATGATGGCCCAATAATTTGCGTATCAATTGATTGCTCATCAACAGAGAATTTCTGGGCTAACGCAGTTTTCAGACTCGAAGACTCAGCGTTTGTCAGTGCTCCTGTTTGGATTCGAACCTTATCTGTGCCAACTAATTGCACGATTGATTCTCCTGGAATGCTTGATTGAGAGAGAACAGAACGAGCATCCTCTATCGAAACGCCACTTTTCTTAACGATAAAAGATGCGCCGCCCTTGAACTCAATTCCGAGGTGCAACCCTTGGAGTGAGAGAGAAAGTATTGATGCGATGATGAGCAAACCAGAGAATGCATACCAACGCCGACGTTTGCCAATAAAATCTATGGACGTTTCACCAGTATGTAAACGTGCGCCAAGACCTGTTAATTTAGACATTGTTTACGCCTCCTGTGGAGTTTGCACGGTTACGCCAAGACTACGAGGCGAAACGCCCGAAAGTGGATGGCCTGAACTGTAAAAATTCAAACGGGCCAAGATTGAAGTAAGTGGTTTCGTAAATACAAAGACCACCAATAAGTCGATAAGCGTTGTCAGACCGAGTGTGAAGGCGAACCCACGAACGCCACCCACTGCGAAGAAATAAAGAAGAACTGCTGCGATGATAGATACAAAGTCAGCAACAACAATAGTGCGACGTGCCCGAATCCAGCCAAGTTCAACAGCTGATCTCAGTGATCGTCCATCTCTCACTTCATCTCGAACTCGCTCAAAGTAAACAATGAATGAATCTGCAGTAATACCAATGGCGACAATCGCGCCAGCAATGCCAGCAAGAGTGAGCGTGAATCCAATCCATTTACCGAAGAGCAAGAAGAAGAGATACACAAGTGCGCCCGCTATTACTAATGAACCAATGGAAACAATTCCGAGTCCACGATAGAAAAGTAACGAGTAGAGCAAAACAAGAAAGAGTCCTAAAGCACCTGCGATAAGACCTGCGCGTAATTGATCTGAACCCAGTGTTGGTGATACTTGCTGAACTTCGCCTCGATCAAAAGCGAGAGGAAGCGCGCCGTATTTCAAAACATTTGCAAGGTCTTGAGCTTCTAACTGTGTGAAGCTGCCAGTAATTTGTGCATTACCTGAAGGAATCGCTTCATTGATTCGCGGTGCAGACACGACAAGTCCATCGAGAACAATTGCCACCTGGTTTTGCGGTGAAGCAAGTCCTGTTACTCGGGACGTGATTGCGCCAAATGCCTTTGTTCCTTCATTGTCGAAAACAAGTGAGACATACCAAGAGCTCGCACCTTGTTGATCAATTCCAGCGGTGGCTTTTGAAACTTGGCGGCCTAGAACTTCTGCCGAACCCAAAATATATTTATTCGCGCCTGAGCGTTCGCACGCAACGATTATGTCGGTCGGCGCATCAACTGCCCCACCTTGTAAGTTTTCTGGCTTACTGCAATCCAACGCTGCGAACTTCGCATTGATTTCGGCTGAAACTCCTTGTGCCGGAGTTGCAGTAGTTGTATCTGTAGCACTTGTGACTGAGGCTCCTGATGCTTCAGCTAATACCTGGCGAAAACGTAGTTCGGCAGTTTGTCCAACAAGTTCTACAACTCTGTTACTCGAATCTCCCGGGACGGAAATAACAATCTGACGATTGGTTCCACTTCCTTGAGCGGCAACCTCACTCTCGGCGACACCAAGTGAATTGACGCGCTGGCGAATAATGGAGACAGCTTGATCGATTGATTCAGAAGTCACCTTGCCGCTCTCCCCTGCCGCAATTCGCGGTTGCAAGGTCACGCTTGTTCCACCACGAAGGTCTAATCCAAGGCGTACCGAAGTAGCCCCTGAAATAAATACGGTGGCAGTCAGAGCAAGCATCACGATGCCAAGAATCGCAAGTGAGCGACCTGGACGTGATGTCGATTTAAGCGGCTTATTTGTTGTAGACATAGGTGCAGAGTCTAGGCATCAGAGGCTGGTGTGTCGAAAAGGCTCGTTGGGGCCTCGGCGGGTGCTTTTCTCCCCAAATGGGCCCACCCCATCGGAGTAGCAATTCGACCTCGAGGAGTGCGCGCCATGAACCCATTGCGGACAAGAAAAGGCTCCGCTACAGATTCAACAGTCTCAGTCTCCTCACCTACAGCAATCGCTAGCGTCGATAGACCAACTGGACCACCGTTAAAACGTTCAATGAGCGCTGAGAGCACCGAGCGATCAAGACGATCGAGACCTTTATCATCGACTTCATATATTTCAAGTGCTCGCTTGGCATGCGCCAATGTGAGGTGATCGCCGCCTTCAACTTGAGCTAAATCACGCACTCTACGAAGTAATCGATTGGCAATACGTGGAGTCCCCCGAGACCTTCCCGCAATTTCACTCACGCTCTCTTTATCTATTTGCAAACCAAGTAGCGCTGCACTTCTGACCAATACATTTTCAATTTCTTTTTGATCGTAGAAATCAAGGTGTGCAGTGAAACCGAATCGATCACGTAAGGGGCTTGGAAGAAGCCCCGCCCTTGTCGTCGCCCCGACAAGTGTGAAACGTGGAAGCTGTAGAGGAATAGCCGTTGCACCTGGGCCCTTGCCTACAATCACATCCACTCGAAAATCTTCCATCGCTAGATACAGAAGTTCCTCTGCAGGTCGTGGGAGTCTGTGAATCTCATCGAGAAATAGAATTTCGCCTTCCACAAGTGATGAGAGAACCGCTGCTAAATCCCCCGCATGGGTAATTGCTGGGCCACTTGTTACGCGAATGGGTGTTTGCATTTCACTTGCAAGAATTAGCGCAAGCGTTGTCTTTCCAAGCCCTGGGGGGCCCGATAGCAAGATGTGATCCGCTGGACTTTGTCGTTTACGCGCAGCGCTTAATAAGACATCAATTTGGTTTCGAACTCTATCTTGGCCGATGAAATCGTCGAGAGTTTTAGGACGCAACGCATGTTCAACTGTTGTGTCTTCATTGCGAAGCGACGGCGTAACGATACGTTCGTCCTCGTTGGCGCTCATGTACGTCTACCTGATTGAAGGGCGAGTTTGAGAAGTTCACCCATCTCCATCGAGGCGATATCTTGCCCAGCACGCTCTTCTACTAGAAGATTGATTGCTCCATCAGATTCTTTTGCAGAATAACCCAGAGAGACAAGAGCGCTCGCTAACTGTTCCCTCCACGCCGGTTGATGGGTACTCATAACTCCAGAAGTTGCATAGCCGTGCATTTTAGATTTGAGTTCAAGAATGAGGCGCTGAGCACCTTTCTTCCCTATGCCTGGGATTTTTTCAATTGTAGAAGCGCTCTCAGAGAGAATCGCTGATGCAAGTTCTTGCGGTGGCAACGCTCCAATTATCGACAGCGCGACTTTAGGTCCGATCCCAGAAACTGTCTGGACAAGCTCAAAGAGTGCGCGCGATTCATCATCTAAGAAACCAAAGAGAGTCAGCGAATCTTCACGGACGACAAGAGTAGTAAATAGTTGAACGTGCGTACCTAGATTGAGCGAGGTGCTGCATTTGGCGGTCACTAAAACACTTAACCCAACGCCGCCCACTTCAATAATTAATCGATCAGATGAGATGCTTCGCACTGTTCCATTTATTAGTGAAATCATGGCTTCCTCAATAATGCAAGGCGCTTCTTCTCTTCTGCAAGCGCGAGAGCCATTCGGTTATTGCCTTGACCACGCCAGATATGGCAAATAGCAAGTGCGAGTGCGTCAGCACTGTCGGCTGGTTTTGGAATTGTTTCTAAGTTTAAAAGTCTGCGAACCATTTCTGACACCTGTGCCTTGTTTGCGCGCCCTGAACCTGTCACCGCGGCTTTCACCTCGCTAGGGGTATGCATCACTACAGGTATATCTCGTTGCGCCGCTATGAGCAGAGCAATTCCTGCGGCCTGGCCTGTTCCCATAACTGTTCGAACATTGTGCTGGGAAAATACTCGTTCAACTGCGATGACATCGGGTGAGTATTTCTCCACCCATCCATGAATTTCATTATTGAGAAGTAGGAGCCGTTGCTCAAGTGCGCAATCACTCGGAGTGAGAATGACTCCCACGCCAATCATCGCCAACGTGGAACCGGGTGCGCCTTCCACAATTCCAACGCCACATCGCGTTAAGCCAGGATCGATTCCTAATACGCGCATGTGAGCAAGCCTAATTGAACTTGAAAAATACTTAGGCCAGGCTCGCCATAACCTCATCAGATACATCGGCATTACTAAATACATTTTGTACATCATCGAGCTCTTCAATGGCATCAATGAGTTCAAATACTTTTGTTGCGCTGTCGGCATCGAGATCAACGCTCATTGAAGGTACGAAAGAAGATTCAGCCGATTCGTACTCAATACCGGCGGATTGCAGGCCAGTGCGCACTGCAACGAGATCACTCGGTTCACACATAATCTCAAAGGAATCCCCCTGGTCAATAACTTCTTCGGCGCCCGCTTCTAGAACTGCGTTAAGAATTGATTCCTCTGTCACGCCTGCGACCTTGTTTACAATAATTAATCCCTTGCGATTAAAAAGATACGCTACAGAACCTGGATCAGCCATCGTTCCGCCATTGCGAGTGACTGCTACTCGTACTTCCGAAGCTGCTCTATTGCGATTATCTGAAAGACACTCGATCATGAGAGCGACGCCGTGTGGACCGTAGCCTTCGTACATGATTGTTTGGTATTGAGCTCCACCGGATTCAAGTCCGGCACCACGTTTAATGGCTCGATCAATATTATCTGCAGGCATTGAATTCTTTTTTGCTTTGGCGACAGCATCAAAAAGAGTTGGATTGCCTTCCATATCTGGGCCACCGTTGCGCGAGGCGACTTCTATGGCCTTAATTAATTTTGCAAAATTCTTCGCACGACGGCTATCAATGATGGCCTTCTTATGCTTTGTTGTCGCCCATTTGGAATGGCCGGACATGTGACACCTCGCTGTGGTTAGCAGTTCTGTTTGAACTTATTGCTAGAACTTTACCGCAGTCCGCCGCAAAGTTACTTACACACCTCGTCGATAAAATATCGATGCACGCTTAAGTCCCCAGTGATTTCAGGGTGGAACGCCGTAGCAAGGAGTCTGCCCTGGCGAACCGCTACAGGGTATGAGTCTGCTTCTCCCCTTTGGTAACGAGCAAGAATTTCTACATCTTTTCCAGTCTCCTCCACCCATGGAGCGCGAATAAAAACAGCACGGATCGGATTGGCAGAAAGTGCCGGAGCTATGAGATCTGTTTCAAAGGAATCAATTTGGCGACCGAAAGCATTTCGTCGGACAATCATGTTAATTCCACCAAAGGATTTTTGGCCGGCTTTGGCGTCGAGTATTTGATCTGCGAGCAAAATCATTCCTGCACAAGAACCGTACGTAGGCATGCCTGATTTAATTCGTAGCGAGATAGGTTCGAAGAGGTCAAAGGTGTGAGCAAGGCTGGCAATCGTGGTTGATTCACCACCTGGTATAACTAGTGCTTCAACTTCCTTGAGTTCTTGAGGCGTGCGAACTGTTATCGCATCTGCGCCGCATTTCTCGAGTGAGACAATGTGCTCGCGCACATCACCCTGAAGAGCAAGTACACCAACTAGCAAGGGAAAAAGTTACCAGCCGCGCTCGGAGAGACGGTGAGGCGCAGGGAGGTCTGCAACGTTAATTCCGACCATTGCATCGCCTAATCCACGTGAGACATCAGCCAACACCTTGGGGTCATCAAAGAATGTAGTTGCTTTGACACACGCTGCTGCACGATGCGCAGGATTTCCCGACTTGAAAATTCCTGAACCAATGAAAACACCGTCAGCACCCATCTGCATCATTAATGCAGCATCGGCTGGAGTGGCAATACCTCCAGCGGTGAAGAGGACAACCGGAAGTTTTCCAGCTGCAGCAACTTCTTTGACTAATTCGAATGGTGCTTGCATTTCTTTTGCTGCAACATAGAGCTCATCTTCACGCATTGATGTCAGTCGTCTAATTTCTCCACCGATTGACCGCATATGTGTCATCGCATTAGAAACATCGCCGGTACCTGCTTCGCCTTTAGAGCGAATCATGGCTGCACCTTCATTGATTCGACGAAGTGCTTCTCCAAGATTAGTAGCACCACATACGAATGGAATCGTGAAGTCCCATTTATTAATGTGGTTGGCGTAATCAGTTGGAGTGAGAACTTCAGATTCGTCAATGTAATCAACTCCGAGACTTTGCAAAATCTGTGCTTCAACAAAGTGTCCGATACGCGCTTTTGCCATGACGGGAATAGATACAGCGGCTTGGATTGCCGAAATCATGTCGGGATCCGACATGCGAGCTACTCCACCCTGTGCGCGAATATCAGCTGGTACGCGCTCGAGTGCCATGACGGCCACTGCGCCGGCATCTTCTGCAATCTTGGCTTGTTCAACGTTGACAACATCCATGATGACGCCACCCTTAAGCATTTCTGCCATGCCGCGTTTTACTCGAGATGTACCGCTTACTTCAGCCATGATTTTCGCTCCCTATGTGAATTCTCTATAAGAATCAGGTTCGAATACTACTTTGAAGTTGGGGTTGGCGCAGGTACAGGATGGAGCGTGAATTCAGGCACATGATCTGTCAGGGCAATCCAAATCTGGCCAGGTGCAAACTTTATTTCTACGCCATCGGGACCAGTCCACGTAGTTCCATCGAGAGCAGTTGGGCGACTCCACGTCGCCGCAAAATACTGCCCATCGCGAAGTATGTACCCAGTCCCTGTACCGACTGTTGCCGAAAATGGTGTGATTCCGCCAAATTTATCGTGAAATTGAGAGGGAGTGATAAGTACGTTTTGTATGACCAGTGTGGTGGGTCCAAGAATTACACCTGATGCCGCAGACTCGACGTCGCCACCAGGAGCCATGTGCCAACGGTTCTCAGTTGCACTCCAAATTACTTCATAGCTTTGCGCTGGCCATCTTAATTTCACCGAGTCAATCGCAATGCCGCCCGTTGCGATTTTTGTCGAGAATTTCCATCCAGCGCTTTTTGAGGATTCAACTGTTGCACCCGCTGCAATAACTTTTGCCATAACGTTTTTCGCCGCAAGAATCATTGCATAAGGTCGCATGCGATTTGGATCGTTGGTGTAAAAATTGGGACCTTGGGTGCTCGCTCCCACATCTTCTAAATTAGCGGCTTTAATATATGGACGAAGTTTGGTTTGCGCTCCACTGTAGGCGAAAGCTATATGTCCGTATTGAGCAAACAATTCAAGATCCGTAATTCGCGCGCTTCGTACTGGGCCTACGATGTCAGGTATTTCTGAGGAAAATACTGCTGCTAAACGCGTAAGGCCGCCCTCTACCTGCTCTATATAAACAACATCAGCTTGGTCCACAGATATTTGTGGGCGAGAACTAGGAGTGTCATCAATTTTCACAACGAGAACTGGACCATCTGTGCCCACTCTCCCACTGAGGGCGTTATGTTCTATCACTTTAGGAATTTCTGGAGAAGGAGCCACTTCGCCACTGTTATTGGCGGCACACGAGCTTAGAAAAAGAGATGCTGTGATCGCTACTATCGCGCCAGACTTTCTATAAAACATCGGCTTCAAATTCATATGTGACCGGAAGAGGAGCTCGACCCGCGAGCCTGAAAGTTTTGAATATAAATTTAGACCTAACCATTTGAGTCCTTGTCACAGCGTCAACGTGAAGTGCTATTGCAATCCGAATTTTATCAGTCAACTCGGAAAGTTCTCGGAGCAAATCCCTTTCCGACAAGTTTTCATAAGGACCTACATCTGTCAAAAGAAGTCCCAGAGCTCCAGATAGGCCACTCTCAGCAGCTGAACGAAATTCGATATCTGCATCACGAGCTTGGTATGCCGCCGCTGTTAATAGGAGTGCTGTTGCAGGATCAGACATCTCACTTCGAGCAATCTCGAGGGCAACCGCAGCCCTTCGCTGCAAAAGCCCGTCAAGATTTGCCCAACTTGTTTCAACTCTGTGGTGCAATCGATCTAAGCGAGTGGCTGAAAAAGAAAGATGCCATAAAACTATTAGCAAGAGAAGAAGGGCAAGAAGTATATTTCTCATTCTGCTGAACTCGCCTCTCGTGCGCGCAATGGATTCCATGATCTGTTTTCAGATGCCAAGCGAACTCCCGTGCCTCCGACCATCGACATTTCATAAATGGAAAAAATTTGCTCAGCAACGACGTCCCAATCAAACTGCGCCGCATGAGATTTTCCTGCTCTAGCTAGTGCTTTTCGTCGATTATCATCTCGCAGTAAATCAATAATTCGTTTTGCCAGATCTGTGGAATCTTCGGATGAGAAGAGCTCGCCAAAGCGACCTCCGCCAAGTAGTGAATCAAATGCTGGAATGTCACTTGCGATTACTGCGGCACCACCCGCCAATGCCTCAGCCAAGATAATTCCAAATGATTCCCCACCGGTATTGGGCGCGATATAGAGAGAGATGGAAGCCAGGAAATTTGCCTTATCCTCTTCTGAAATTCTTCCTAGGAATTCAAGACGCCCTCGCAGTTGAGGATCAATACTTTTTATGAAGTCATCACTTTCGCCAGGGCCCGCCACGAATACTCGAACATCAGGTGCGAAGCGCGCAACAATTGGAAGTGCGTCCATAAGAATCGAAAGACCCTTGCGCGGCTCCTCAAAGCGACCGATAAATCCTAAAGTGTTACCCATCCATCTTTCTTGGGGTGTGCCATTTGTATATCGCGAGGCATAGATTCCATTTGGAATAACAACGGCATCTGTTTCTAAGTGTTCCGTCAAGGTGCTTCGTGCTGCTTCACTTACCGCTATGCGGGCTGAAAGTTTTTCAATCACGGGTTCAAGTATCGGACCAATTGCAAAAATTGCTTTCTGTTTTTTAGCTGCTGCGTGAAAGGTGCCGACCATCGGGCCTTCGGCCGCCCAACATGCGAGGAGTGAAATCGAGGGAATGGCGGGTTCGTGTAAATGCAAAATATCAAACTCTCCCCCTGCAATCCACTGCCTCACGCGAGCAAATGCAATAGGACCAAAGAGAATTCGTGCCACTGCCCCGTTATACGGAATTGCGAGTGGCTTTCCCGCGCTGACAACATAATCCGGCACAGCACTCTCATCGATAACAGGTGCGAGAACAGAAACTTGGTGACCAGCTGCAATCAAGAATTCAGCCAAATCACGGACATGATTTTGGACGCCTCCAGGCGTGTCCCATCCGTACGGGCAGACGATTCCAATCTTCAAAGATTTATTTAACATCTTCTCGCTCCTTGAAATCTCCGTCTGTCCATATTCGTTGGAGCATATGCCAATCCTGCGCATGTTTTTTGATTCCTGATTCAAAATGACTGGCGCAAATTTGAACGGTTGCAGAAACGCGCTCTTCTAAGGTCCCATTCGATGGAACGTCCACTTTTCGAAAGTGAATATGGATTCCATGTGGAGTGTAGGAAACCAATGCAGTGAGCAGAACTGCTCCTGTTTTTATAGCCAGCACTGCCGGACCGGCAGGCATTCGAGATGGATAACCAAAGAATTCCACTGCTATCCCAGAATTGGATAAGTCACGGTCTGCAACAAGTGCAACAAGTTTTCCCTCCCGCAAACGTTGCATAAGAGTCACAATCGACCTTGAATCAAGAGATAGGACTTCCATCCCTAAGGATGCCCGAAATTTTAAAAACTCATTAAATAATCTTTCGGGCTTGAGTCTTTCTGCAACGGTTACGAGATGAATTCCTTTACCCGTGAAGTACGCACCTGCGTGATCCCAATTCCCTGAATGAGGCAAGGAGACAATCACACCTTGTCCGCTGGCAGCGGCATCTACGAGGAGGTGCTCATCGATCACTTCAACAGTAGAGTCGATTCGCTCTCTACTCCATTCAGGTATTCGAAAAGTGTCACACCAGTAACGCATATACGATCGCATCGCATCCCTAAGGAGATCATCCATTTCAATACTGCTTAAGTCTGGTCTTACCCTTTGCAGATTCGATCGCAAGCGGGCAACGGCCTTGCCATCAGATTTCGAGAGACGCTCACCAATAAAGTAAAACAACGCATAGGCACTCTTCTCGGGCACGATACGAATCAGGCGCCACGCGAGAATGTAAATCCATCCCACTAACGTTTGCATGCTGGTGTTTTCAGATCGCGCGTTTCACAATTAACATGCGTTGAGTCACTGTAATAATCCCCAAGATGGCTAGTAGCCATAGACCAACTGCCAAAGCAAATGAAACACCCAGTCCATGTAAAGCCGTCGCACTCAATGTGATTGCAAGTCTTTCGGTTCTCTCTGCAGCGCCTCCAGAACACACAATATTAAATGCCTCTGCTTTTGCCCGAATGTAAGGAATTAGAATTCCTGTTACTAAAGTTATCAAGGCGACTACTGCCAAACGGTCGTTTGAGTTGAGCAAGTAGATGCACACTCCGACAAGAATGACTGAATCAGATATCCGATCAATTGTGGAATCTAAAAAGGCTCCCCAACGACTTGAGCCCGATTGCGAAATGCGGGCCATCGTTCCGTCGAATAGATCGCTCAAAGCAAAAAGGGTTACCAGGAATGAGGCTAGGAAAAAATCTCCACGAGGGAAAAAAGCTAACGAGGAGAGCACCACCCCGAGAGCTCCAAGAATCGTAATTCCATCGGGCGTTAATCCCACACGCAGCAGTGTCCGAGCCATCGGTGTAATAAACCGAGTGACCGCTGGTTTCAAAGTGCTACTTATCATCAGGTACATCGTAGGCTTACCCGGTGCTAACACCTAGTCAGAACCCTCGGATAAGCGTCTTTGGACATGAAAGTGCCCACCCAGAGAAGATCGCTCAGGCCTTTGGAGGAGTTCTTGAAACTACCCCGACCCACGAGTGCGACCTTGCGTTCTTTGTTATCGATCCAAATACTGGCATTGATGCGAACACAATCGAAAACTGGGCAACTGTGGATCAATGGCAGATACCACGGCTTGTTCTCGTCACGGGGTTAGAACAATCGCATGGCGATTTTGATGATGCTGTCCTCATTGCCAACCGTGTGCTCGATCAACTCGTGACACCATTTTTGGTTTTACATGACGAGGCCGGTCTACCGTGTGCACTCATCTCACTTTCAGATCTTCGCGTCCTTGAGTACTCCACCAATCCACCAACTATTCAAGAGAGCGAGCCCGAACATAAAACTCTCGTTGGAGAATTCGCTTTAGAATATGCAGAAGCGATTACTAACGCAGGTGATGATGCTTTTGTTGCTGGGCTACTTTTTCCAGCGATTCCGGTCTGGCTTGAAAAGGGAATCGGTGTCGATATTGTTAAGAAATATATATCTGAAATAACCCAATCGTTACAGCACTAAATATCTGTATTCCACCCCTGAGCTAAATCATTTCGTGTTTGAGAAAGTAGCTGAGGCAAAACTTTTGTCTGGCCAATAATCGGCATGAAATTCGCGTCTCCAGCCCATCGAGGAACGATGTGTTGATGAATGTGATCAGCAACGCCAGCACCTGAAACCGCTCCCTGGTTCATGCCGATATTAAACCCTGACGCATGCGAGACTGTTCGCAAGACCTTCATTGCGTGCGCAGTAAGATCTGAAATCTCATTGCGTTCCTCTGGCGTAAGATCAGTCAAGTCGGCAACATGTCTAAATGCACATACGAGAAGATGTCCTGCATTGTATGGATACAGGTTCATTACAACGTAGGCAGTTTTCCCTCGTGCAACTATCAGTGCGGATTCATCATCAAGTTGAGGTATTCGGCAAAAAGGGCACTCGACGTCATTATCTTTGAGTGGACGGTTCTCACCTTTGAGATATTCCATACGATGCGGCGCCCACAAACGCTGCCACGCATCTGGTAAGCCCGCTCCACCCTCTGAAAATGTCACTAGTTATACCTGAATTCGTTGTGCGATTGCTTCTTTTATCTCAGCAATTGCTTGAGCGATAGGGATAGCATTTTTCTGTTCGCCATTGCGATACCTAAAGGAAACTGCTCCAGCTTTTTGATCCTCTTCCCCAGCAATAACCATGAATGGAATCTTCTGCATTTGTGCGTTGCGAACTTTCTTTTGCATCCGATCATCGGAGGCATCTAGTTCTGCTCTAATTCCAGCACGTTTCATCTGCACAATTACATCAGCCAGGTAATCAGCAAATGCATCAGCGACGGGGATTCCAACTGCTTGTACTGGCGCGAGCCATGGTGGGAATGCACCTGAATAATGCTCTGTGAGAACACCGAAGAAACGCTCAATGGAACCAAATAGAGCTCTATGGATCATCACGGGGCGCTGACGGGTGCCGTCACTTGCTGAATATTCCAATTCAAAACGCTGCGGCAACTGGAAATCCACTTGAATAGTAGACATCTGCCATGTGCGACCAATTGCATCCTTCGCTTGTACTGAAATTTTTGGACCATAAAAAGCTGCGCCACCCTCATCCAAGACGAGTTCAAGTTTTTGTGCCTCTGCTGCCTTTCGTAGAGCTTCTGTCGCTTCAGCCCAATCCGAATCTTCTCCAACTGATTTTTCACTATTTCGAGTGGAGAGTTCAAGATAAAAATCGTTAAGGCCGTAGTCGCGTAAGAGATTGAGTACAAAAGTGAGCAAACTATCTAGTTCGCCAACCATCTGATCTTTGGTGCAGTAGATATGGGCATCATCTTGAGTAAATCCTCGTGCCCGAGTTATACCGTGGAGAACGCCGGATTTTTCGTAACGATATACCGTACCGAATTCAAATAATCTCAGTGGAAGCTCTCGATAGGAGCGTCCTCGTGCACGATAAATCAGATTATGAAACGGGCAATTCATAGGCTTCATGTAGTACTGCTGGCCCGCTCGTTTGACCGTGCCATCAGGATGGAGCTCTTCATCTAAAATCATTGGAGGGTACATTCCCTCGGAATACCATTGAAGATGTCCGGAAGTTTCAAAGAGTGCGGCTTTTGTTAAATGTGGTGAGTAGACAAACTCGTATCCTTCTTGCTCATGTCTTTGACGTGAATAATCTTCCATGGCTCGGCGTACGATTCCGCCCTTAGGGTGAAATACGGCTAGTCCGGATCCGATTTCTTCTGGGAAAGAAAAGAGATCTAGTTCTGTTCCAAGTCGGCGGTGATCTCTTTTTTCAGCTTCTGCCAACATTTCTAAATGAGCATTGAGATCGTCTTGAGATGCCCAAGCGGTCCCATAAATTCTCTGCAGCATTGGATTCTTTTCTGATCCACGCCAATATGCAGCTGCACTTCTCATTAATTTAAATGCTGGAATGTGCTTTGTTGATGGCAAATGCGGCCCACGACACAAGTCACTCCATATGGGTTGGCCATCGCGCCCTAAATTGTCATAGATAGTTAGTTCAGATCCACCTACTTCAACACTTGCCTCATCGGTGGCCCCTGATTTCAATCCGATGAGTTCACACTTGTAGGGTTCATGGGCCAACTCAAGCAAAGCATCCTTTTCATTTGTTATCCGACGCTTAAATCTTTGACCTTCTTTGACGATCTTTCTCATTGCGGATTCAATTGCGGTGAGGTCATCGGGTGTGAAATTGCGTTCTGGATCAAAGTCATAATAAAAACCATCAGTGATAGGCGGCCCAATTCCCAGCCGAGTGTTAGAAAAGAGGCTTTGGACGGCTTGCGCTAACACGTGAGCAGTTGAATGCCGTAATACTGCGAGACCTTCCGTTGAAGAAATCGTCACAGAAGAAATGACATCGCCGTCACTGAGATCAGTCCAGAGGTCGCGAAGGGTTCCGTTGATCGTGCACACAACAACATCTTTACGTTCAGCAAAAATTTGGGTCGGCTTCTGCTCGCTATCAATACTTACAAGTGCGCCATCTACGGTGACTGATATCAAAGACATATCCCTAGCCTAGCGAAGTCGCCCGCGCCATTTCTCGTATTTCGAGACAGAGTTGCTCTGCTCTTGTTGTTTCGGGCAGCGCTATCCCATCGATTTCATGCACTGCGCGTGCAATTTTTAAACTTGAAATCACCACGGCTCCCGTTGTGCGATGGAGATCATTTTCAACAATAGTGTCAACTTTCACATCGAGGTACTCGACGACGAGCGCGCGCATCACCCCCGGCAAAACACCGTGCGCAATCGGAGGAGTCACCCACTGGTCTTGAATTTCAAAAATTAGATTAGAGACCGCACCTTCAGTGACTTGTCCCTTCGAGTTGCAAATAACAGCCTCCCCAAAACCCTGAAGATTTGCTTTTCGCAATATCTCCAAACGATGTGTGTACGGGAAAGTCTTGATAGGAATTCCATCGATGTTGATCGGCTCAATATATTTACCTAGAGAAATTGTTGAATTTTCTTCGTGGTAGCTTTCATGAGTGGCTACAAAATTTCCATCTTCAGAAAAAGAGAGCCGCAATCGCCCGCTTATAAATGGATTAGCATCAATAACTGCCTCGATCGCGCTTCGAATGAGGTCCTCTGTAGGCATAGGGACCCCCAATCGCTGCGCCGATGTGGTTGCTCGCCTCATATGACGAGAGAGTGCTTGAGGGCGACCCTCAACTGTTTTAATCGTTTCAAAAATTCCCGATCCGCGGGGCCAGCCTGCGGTCGTCAAAACATCGGCAGAAGGATTCATTAATTTATTATTGAACCAAATTTTCATCTCAGTACGCCTTGAGCAATCGAAATAAGTCTCCGTGCTTTCAGTTCAGTTTCTTCCCATTCTAATTCCGCGGTGCTATCCCATGTAATCCCAGCTCCCGTTCCGAATTTAATTTCATTACTGTCTTTCCAGAAAGTTCGAATCGCAACGGCTAAGAGCGCGTCGCTCCCCTGGACCCAACCCAACGCTCCGCAATATGGACCTCGTGAAGTTCCTTCGTACCGAGAAATGCTTTTCAATGCTGAAGATTTAGGTGCCCCACTCACAGAGCCTGGCGGCAACAAAGGTGTCAGAATTTGTGCCCAAGTCAATCCAACTTTCAAAGTTCCCGAAACATCTGATACGAGATGATCAATCCCAGGGTGCACTTCATTTGATAAAAGGCGAGGCACATCCACTGTTCCGGGTTGGCAGATCTGTCCTAAGTCATTTCGAATTAAATCTACAATCATTATGTTTTCAGCCCTATCTTTGGCCCCGAATTCAGGGTCGCCATTTTTTTTGGTTCCCTTGATAGGAGATGAAGTGATTACATTATTCACTCGCTTGAGAAAAAGTTCAGGTGACGCAGACGCAATTTCTAATCCTGGAATCCGTAAATAACTTGCATAGGGTGCGGGATTTCTTTTAAGGATTTCAGTAAATAATGGTTCGAGGCTGTATCCATCATCTACCTGCGCGGTTATTTCTCTGCATGCATTGACTTGATACACCCACCCTTGAGCAATTTCCGCGCGAATATTTTGAACATATTCGATGTATTGCGATCTGCTCATATTCGAATTCCATGGATTAGTTACTGGAGTAAATTCACGGGCGCTATCCCAATCACAGTTGACCACTTCTCTAAATTCAGCCGCGCACCATCGACCCTCGAAAGTTGTTGAAATCGCCCAGAAATTTTCACCATCAATATCTGATGGGTCATCTGTTAGCCGCATCAATCCCGTTGCTAGACGACCACCCATCCAAAATATTGGCTCGTCGCGGGTGGTCATGCGGACAATTTAGCCGCTCATTCTCGCTTTGGCAGTTCTGCCCCGCTTGCGATAGATTTCACCTTGCTTCACGCGGACGTAGCGCAGTTGGTAGCGCGGAACCTTGCCAAGGTTCAGGTCGCCGGTTCGAACCCGGTCGTCCGCTCGATTTACCGCCACACAGAACTTATGGTTCTAAATGTGGCGGTTTGTCTATGGTGGAATGGCCGAGAGGCGAGGCACAGGACTGCAAATCCTGCTACACGGGTTCAAATCCCGTTTCCACCTCCATACTTAATCTCTTACGTATAACAACTTGGAGATGTACACAATGCAATACGACGATTCAACAAGACCGTGGGGTCGCTACGAAGTCTTGCAGGAGTCCCCACTTCATAAAACCAAATGCATTTGGGTTGATCCTGGTAAACGACTTTCCTATCAACGTCATCAAAAAAGAGCTGAACATTGGTTCATCGTTGCGGGTACAGCGCAAGTAGTTATAGACGATGTGACCTCGACACTCAATGCAGGTGACAGTGTTTCTATTTCAATAGGTCAGTTGCATCGAATTGGCAACATCGGTGAAGACGTCATGATTTTTGTTGAAGTTCAGACAGGCACCTACTTCGGTGAAGACGATATTGAGCGCATTCAGGACGATTTCAGCCGATAGATTGCCTAGGGTATGCTTCTCTCTAATAGCAAGGATCGTTGGCTCAGCGGTAGAGCACCTCGGTGACATCGAGGGGGTCACTGGTTCGATCCCAGTACGGTCCACTTTTCACTCTTACGTATCTATGTGTAATTTCGGCTTCTCTACGAAAAACATAGTGCCCCAATAAGCAGAAAAGCCTACGAAAATTCCACCATAAATATCTACAAGATAATGCTGATGCAAGAAAACTGTTGCGGGCAATATTAATAAAAACCACCCCATCAAAATCCAACTCGTTCGTGGTGCTCTATTACGCAATCGCCATAGGGCAATTATGGAAACAACAGACCAAGTCACATGGTTAGAGGGAAACCCATTGAGCGGTTGATCGTTGCCGTAAATAACATTAACTAAGACCCAATCAAAAGGAGAGTCTCCTTCTACTCGGGTGCGAGGCACTTGAGTTTGGAAAAATGCGTACGCGACATCAAGAAAAATTTGCCCAACGATAATTGCTATTCCGTTCACCAGGAACGCCTTGAAACTACCAATCTTGAGTGAAAGTA
>CAFBSG010000018.1_pt1 | contig 22064 bp, 17 predicted proteins | sample 7270301 | NCBI WGS metagenome assembly CAFBSG01 (sample SAMEA6814059, study PRJEB35770) | freshwater metagenome | biome: Freshwater; feature: Freshwater reservoir; material: water | place: Czech Republic | collected 2017-05-23 | depth 30m m | reverse complement strand
TTGCTGTCGGAATCTTTTCAAGTAGTGAAGAAGCACTCAAGGGCCCACCACCAGATGCCAACTCTGCAGCTCTATTGTGAATAAATGCACCTGTTGCAGCAAGATCTGCAAGATATGAAGAATCATTGAGTATTTCAACTTCATGCGTTGCAACGAGGGATCCAATAATTCCAGCAAGAACATCCCCTGTTCCCGCAGTTGCAAGCCACGGTGTTGCTTTTGGCAGTTCAAGAATTCTTTTCGAATCAGCAACATAAGTTGTTGAGCCTTTGAGAAGCACAACAACGTTGAGAGAATCGGCTGCAAACCGAATCCATTTCTTTGGATCACCTTCAATCGCTTCGGCACTTGTCGTTACACCTCGATCCTTTAAAAGCACTGCTAATTCACCGGCGTGAGGAGTAATTAAGGTGGGCTGAGGAAGTTGTCCGGCTAGGTAGAGCGCCCCTGCATCGAGCACAGTAGGAACGCTTTGCAGCCTTGCTAATTTAAACCAACGGTGTCGGAGCCAGGTGGAAAAGTGAGAATATTTCTGACTTTGAATTCCCGGTCCAAGTAGCCACGCAGAAACTTTCCCCGGTTGCACTACAACCTCGGGGCTTTTGTGCAAAACCATATGGGACAGACCAGATGAAGAATTAAATCGCACCATTCCAACACCCGTATTCATAGCTGCAGAACATACAAGCACCGCAGCACCAGGATATTGCGCCGACCCAGCAATAACTCCAAGGACTCCTCGGGAGTATTTATGATCAAGATCGCTCGGTATCACGATATTGACCCGTGCATCTTTCGCGGTGAATTTAATCGTAGGTTGAAGCTTCATGTCTCTATTAAAGCGTGGAATTCATGGGCCCAGTGCACTTCTTGGCAATTAAATTAGGGGCAGCCTCTATTCATTCACCGCTCTTTAAGAGAATCAATAGATACGATATTCACACCATGTTAAAAAAAGAGAATCGCGCCATAACCATCATCGTTGCTCTCATTGCACTGATCTCAATAGGAGTGGTCATATTCTCTGTAGTACAACCGGTAAAAGAATTAAAATCGAATAGTCCAGAGGGAGTCGTTCAAAGTTACCTCACCGCCGTTTTTGATAGAAAATTTGATATTGCGATCACCTCACTGATTCCCACGAGCACGTGCACGGCAGAAGATCTCGATCGAACATATTTCCAAGACTCCTCCCAGATACATTTGAGAAGTTCAGAAGATAATGGGACCACGGCTCAAGTAAATGTTGATGTTGAAACTCCAGATGGTTCGCCTTTTGGTGGACTCATGAGTGAAAAACATTCGTATCGATTAAGCAAAATAAATGGACAGTGGAAAATATCTGGAATTCCTTGGCCACTCTATGACTGTGGGGTTCGTACAAAATGATGATTGTTGGGTTATTGATAAATATCTTGCTCATTGCTGGAGTGATTCTTGGGATTAGGCGGCTTGCAGGGGGTTCGCGACGTTCTGGTTCTGGGCAAGGATCATCTGTTCGTAGGTTTTTTCAGTACGTACTTTGTATTGGATTGGTATGCGTCTCGGCTATTGGTCTATCAGGACTCCTAGCTCGATTATTTAATCAATCTAACGTGATCTCTTCAAATCAGGTGGAACTCGCAAGAAATGTCACCTTTGTAGTAGTGGGACTACCGCTGTGTGCCGTAATGTTTTTCTGGACGCGCCGCAAATTTCAGAGCGATGAAAATGAATCAAAATCTTTCGAGTGGGATTTTTATTTAACCGTCATCTCTCTTACTGCGCTCGTTCAATGCCTTGTTGCATTGCGAGACCTTCTTAATTGGGTAGTAGGAGTGCGAGATTTCAACGGAACGTCCCTGGCAAATTTATTGGTGTGGGGAGCCATTTGGTATGTACATTGGTGGTTGCATAACCGCTTTGAAGTCTCGACCCACGCCCAAGGACATCACATTATTGGGGCAGCTATTGGTCTGGGAATCAGCGCTGTAGCACTCTCTAACCTAATGCGAGGACTTTTTGATCTTCTTTTTCAGATAAATCGCAACGACCTAATTGTTAAAGCAAAAGATCCGTTCTTGGAGGCTACAACACTTCTTCTTATTGGCGCGCTTACGTGGTTTATTTATTGGATTAGGAAATGCGCGCGCGCCGAACGCAATCCATTGTGGTTCGCCTATGTATTACTTCTCGGTGTTGGCGGTGGCCTCATAGCGGCAGTCGCGGCTTTGAGTACAGTGCTTTACCAGGTGCTTGTGTGGTTCTTCGGTGACACTACAAGCACAGTGGCATCAGAACATTTCAAAGGGACCAGTACAGGTCTAGGGGCTGCCCTTGTTGGGATTCTAATCTGGTGGTATCACCAAAGCGCAATCAAGGCGAGTGAAAGTGGCAAACGTACCGAGATACGTAGAATTTACGAATACCTGATGTCGGCAATTGGTCTATTCGCGTCAGCAGTAGGTCTTTCAATGATTTTAGTTTCAGCGATGGAAGCAATTACGCGCAAGACTGTAATTACCGGAACAGGTGCGTTTAATACTCTTCTTGCTGCGATTACAGTATTAATCGTCGGCGCTCCAGTCTGGTTTATTTTTTGGAATTCAATCCAAAAATCTCTGTCACAAACGGCAAAAGAAGAGTACAACTCACCATCTCGAAGAGTCTATCTTTATGTTTTATTTGGAATAGGTGGCATTGCAGCAGTAGTTACCTTACTTATTGGAGTTTTCTTAGTATTAGACGATGTTTTCTCAGGCAATTTCGCACTGGAAACTCTTCGTCGAGCTCGAGTTGCAGTTGCTATTTTGGTCTCCACCGCTGCAATTTCGGCCTACCACTGGAGTGTTTTCAAGTCCGAACAAGAATTTTATCAATCACGTTCGGTGGGACCCCACTTTGTTTTACTAGTGGGCCCCAATGATCCAGAGATTGTGCGCGTAATAAAGGAGCACACCGGTGGCCGGGTTGAGTCGTGGACTAGAACTGATGATGGGGTAGGCACCTGGTCACAAGCTGAAGTTATTGCGGCTCTAGACTCTATGAAAAATGAGTCAGTTATGCTGCTCGCTAAATCAGATGGGGTGGAAGTACTTCCAATCAACAGAGCACGGTAGGTAATTTCTTTATAGCCTCTTTGCATGAAAAAAAATATTGTAGGTAAAGCGTTCAGTCTCCTAGTTACTATACTTTTGGTCAGTAATTCAATTGGCATCGCGTCTGCAACACCAGATAAAGCGGAAGAAAATGGTTATTGGACGCTTGCAAAAATGAAAACCGCTCATCCCTTTGAAATGCAATTTGATTCGAAAACCCATCTCGGCAAGCGAGAGGTCATCCAGAATGCAAAGAAGCAACCTCCGCCTTCAGATGCGGTCACTGGATCACCTTGGACTCAAAGTGGACTGGCTCAAAGCGCGACTGGCAAGGTCTTCTTCACAATGGGAATTATTAACTATGTATGTTCGGGAGCCTTGGTTAAAGAAACAGATACGGCTAGGTCAATAGTTTTAACAGCAGGCCATTGTGTTTACGATCCTAAGACCGGAATTGCTGACAATTGGATGTTTGTACCGGATTACGATGCACTCCAACTTTCACCATTTTCATCATGCGATGAAGAAGATGGTTGCTGGTATGCCGACAAACTATTGGCACATACTGGATTTACAGATGAACTTGGATTTACTGATACAGCAACCATGTACGACTGGGGTTTTGCAGTAATTCAAAGTGATGGAGCAACTCCGTTGCCTGATAAAGATGGTGCAAACGCATTTACTCTCGATGAGAGTGGATTGAGCGAAAACTCTCAAGGTTATTCATTTGGCTATCCAGCTGCCGGAAAATATCGCGGTTCAGATCTCATATATTGCAAGGGCAATGTTTTCTCCGATTCCAAAAATAATGACGCTACTTGGGGAATGGTATGTGACATGACTGGAGGATCATCTGGTGGACCATGGCTCAGTGACTTCGTAGCCGGTGATGGGAAACTTTCGAGTCTTAACTCTTACAAATACACAAACGATCGAAGAAGAATGTATGGACCGAAATTTGATTCAAACACGAGAGATACATTTGAAGAAGCGCTAGCGTGGTCGAACCCATGAAATCATCAGGAGGACATCAGCGAGTGCTAAAGCCATCGTGACTTGAAATCCAACTTCTCTTGATTTCAAGAAAATAATTACAAGGGAAATCGCGGTGACTGTGTAGATAGTTATACGAAGTGAGGGAATCTGTTCTCCCAACACAATTGCTATAGCAATCAGTGTGATTGCAATGACGATTAGTGTGAGCGTCAAACCACTTCGTTGCGGCAATCCAAGAGTCCCACTAGTACGATCAACCTCCATATCTTTGAGGACGTTTGCAAAATGCGCAGCAACTCCAAAAAGTCCTGCAGCTAATACAAGCCATGTGGGTACAGCAACACCTGCCCCCAGATATACAGTTGCAGGCAAAGCCGCAAACGCAAGAAAGTATGGGATTGGTGAGAATACGGTGGACTTTAGAGAGGCGTTATAACTGACCCCGCATCCCACTGCGAAAAGGTGAAGCGTTCCACCCTTGAGCCCAAGTGGTCCGGTGAGTGAAAGACCTACGCAGAATAGAAGCGATAGAAAAATGCTTGATTTAACAATTTTCTGAGATATCTCACCCATCGCTACGGGTTTGTTGGTGCGCATTTCTACTTGATCAGAGCTCATGTCAAAAAGATCATTCGTCCAACCAACCACAAATTGTCCAGTCAGATAAGTGAGAAAAACAATTAGTGCTTTAGATATTGTGAAAAATTGATAAGCAAAAAGAAACGCAATGCTTGAAACAAGCAGGGATGGTCCTAGATGAGTACTTTTAAATAGCTTAATCAGCTTCAATGCTAGCCCCCTTCGCTTTGCAATCTTCAAAACAACGGTGACGCCTGCCATCAATTATGGTGAGTTTAAAGTATAAACAAAATGACTGCACGTACATTGACTCATTTTTCCTTAATTTCTAATTGCCTAATAAATAAAGTTATGGCCTAAGTACGTGAAGAAGACAAATTAGAAAATGAGGTCAAGCGGTGAAAAAGAATAGATTTAGAATCCTCGATTTAAAGAAACCCTTAGGAGTAATTGCAACTATTGCATCATTGGCATTAGTCATTTCTTCTTTCATGTTTATCCCGGCCCAGGCTAAAGGGAGTGGAATAAGCGTTGATTTTGCCGCTTCGTACTATCTCTCTTACGATCACAAAGTTGGAGGCGGGGCATGGGACCACAAAGTAGAAAATTTCGACACTGAAAATTCACTTGCTGGTTCCGAATTTAAATGTAATGACTGGGTCACTTTTCTCACTGAAATCAAAGTGGATAACTCAACAGAAATGGCAGATAACGGAAAAATGACCATGGCACTTGACTACAAATTTGATGGCAACACTACGGGCCAGCCTGGAGTTGCTTACAGTGAATTTGGCGAAATAAAGGTTAATCGTGCTCCGATTGTAGATCTCGTATCAGGAGAAGATGCCGTGGATGCTGATTTACTAGAGGTGAATGCGGATTCGCAGTTAGCTCTCATAAACGAACATAAACCCACTTTATGGCAATCACCCGTTGATAATCTCACGGGGACAGTTGAAGTGAGCAATCTTGAAGCAGGCGAAACTGTCATTGTCAGTATTGATGTAAAAATTGTCTGCAAAGACGGTGCTTCACCTACTGGAAATATATTGGCAAGAATTCCGCAAACTCGACTCATAAAAATTCATAGTGATGAAACGTTGAGTACTCCTATTACTGTGAGTTCAGGAGAAAAAACTGTCCCCTTGCAACGAGTGGGTAATTTGGTTTCTATTCTTCCGGAACTAGGAATCGTAAAGACGGTGGTGAAAGGTGTCGCATCATGTGCTGGAGCTACAGACTTCGTTGAAATCAGCCCGGGAGGGACCGTTACGTACTGTTATTCAGTGACTAATCCGAGCAACATTACAAGTGCCCCCGGAGCACCTATGTATAACGTCTCTCCCGTTGTAGATGACAATGCCAGGCCATTAGATTCTACTAAATGGTTTCAGGAGACTCTGACAGGATTGACTGATATTGATGGTGATGGTCAATCAGATGATCTTGCCGCGGGTGCAACAGCAACTGCATTTCATGTTAAGAAGTTCAATGGCGAAATGGATACCTACGAAACAAACACCGCAACTGTCACTGGATTTGATGCGCCTACAGGGGGAAATCAGGTTTCAGCTTTTGACACAGCGGTAGTTTTTATTGATCCCCCACTCGCAATATCTTTATCTCTGGTCAAACTCACCAATGGTGCCGATGGCGGAAATATCATCGTGGGAACCCCAATTACCTGGACTTACGACGTGACGAATACCGGCGATGACACTCTCACTGACATCATTGTCATTGATGACCAAGGTGTTTCGGTCTCTTGTCCAGAAACTACGTTGGCTCCCGCAGCAACTATGCAATGCTCAGCTTCTGGTTCTGCAATCGGGGGGTTGTATTCAAACCTTGGCACAGTTACTGGAAGTCGCGGAACAGAGACCGCGACTGCCGAAGATGACAGCTTCTACTTCGGTGCAAATCCACAGATAACAATGAGTAAAACTCCAAAGACACAAACTGTCGAAGTGGGTGGCCCCGCTACCTTCACAATCACCGTGTCCAATACAGGAAATGTTGATCTAGCTGATGTGAATATTACTGATTCTCAAACCGCTGAATGCGCGCAAGGCCTAGGGACGCTACTAGTGGGAGAGACAGAAACAGTAATTTGTTCTCTCGATCATGTCACTGAAAGTTTCATCAACACGGCCGTTGCCTCTGGCACCTTTGAGTCAACGACAGTGAGTGATGTTGATACAGCATCAGTGACAGCTATAGCTTTACACATCGTGAAACTTACAAATGGCGCCGATGGACTTCACATCATTTCGGGAACACCAATCACGTGGACCTACGATGTGACTAACACGGGAGATGACACTTTGACGGGTATTTCTGTCGTTGATGATTTAGAAGGCGCAATATCTTGTCCAGAAACAACTCTGGCCCCAACTGCGAGTATGCAGTGTTCAGCATCTGGCACTTGGGTCGAAGGGGATTACCTCAATGTTGGAACAGTTACAGGCTTTAGTGGAACAGAGACAGCGACTGCTCATGATGACAGTGACTACTTTGGTGCCAATCCGCATATAACAATGAGCAAAACACCAAAAACCCAAGTAGTGGAAATTGGCAAGCCTGCAACTTTTACGATCACAGTGACAAACACAGGAAATGTTGATCTAACGAATGTGAATGTTATTGATACCCAAACTGCCGAATGTGCCGGACCGCTTGGAGATTTCATAGTGGGTCACACTGAAATAATCACATGTTCTCTCGATCATGTCACCGATAGTTTCATCAATACGGCAGTTGTTTATGGCGCCTATGAGTCAACAACGGTGAGTGATGTTGATACGGCATCAGTAACTGCTATTGCCTTATCTCTGGTCAAGCTCACCAATGGTAAAGATGGTGGAAATATAATCTCGGGTACGCCAGTAACGTGGACATATACCGTAACAAATATTGGAGATGACACATTGACAGGTATCACTCTTAGTGATGATCAAGAAGGTGTCATTACCTGTCCTTACACAACCCTGGCACCAGCAGCAAATATGATCTGTAGCGAAACGGGTACTGCAACGGTGGGACGCTATTACAATATTGCAACAGTCACGGGCTTTAGCGGAACCGAGACAGCAACTGCCCACGATGACAGTTTCTACTCTGGAGTTAACCCACAGATATCAATTAGCAAAACTCCTAAGACTCAGACAGTCGTGGCAGGTGGTGTGGCATCCTTCACAATCACTGTGACAAATACGGGAAATGTGATCCTGACAAATGCCAATATCACCGATACTCAAACGCCTGACTGCGCCCACTCATTGGGGACGTTACTGGTGGGAGAGACCGAGACAGTCACATGTTCGCTTGATCCCGTCACTGCAAGTTTCATCAACACGGCCGTTGCTTCAGGAACCTTTGAATCAACAACTGTGACGGACTTGGATACAGCAACTGTGACTGTTGATTTCCTACCAGAAATAAGCGTTACTAAGAGTGCAAATCCAACTTCAGTACCAGAAACAGGTGGAAATGTTGAATTCACATTCGTAGTGACAAATAACGGTGTTGAGAATTTCATTCTTTCATCACTTGTTGATGACAAGTTTGGAAACCTAAACGGGCAAGGAGATTGCGTGATTCCTGAAACAATCACAGCTAGTGGGAATTATTCCTGCAAGGTTACAAAACTAATGGGTAACGGAACACTTACACCATTCACCAACACTGTAACTGCATCTGGCGTTGATCCTGAAGGTAATCCGGCATCCGAAACTGCGACTGCAGGGGTTACTTTCACGGACGTGTTACCTCACATCACGCTAACTAAGAGTGCAAACCCTACGAAGTTACCTCTAATTGGTGGGCTTGTTACTTATACCTTCACAATCACTAATACAGGAACGGAAACTGTCACAGTTGGATCACTCATTGACCCACTCCTGACTTTATCTGCACCATGCTTGGCTCTTGTCACACAAACGCTTGCACCAAGTGCTTTCCTATCATGCTCAAGTAGCGAAACAGTAACCTCAACAACTGGATTGCCATTTGTTAATACTGCAACTGCTACCGCTCATGACAATGAAAATAATGTTGACACAGCAACTGCATCGGCAACTGTCACTTTCGTTTGGTACGGAAGGACTCCTGGCTACTGGAAAAATCACACAAATAAATGGCCAGAAACATTTACTGCTTCTGCATTGATAACAAGTGTGTTCTTCCCAACAGGTGATGTTCCATCGTTCCTCAAGAGTGGTGGAATTCTTAACCTCAATAGCAAGGGCGGAGCGGATAGCCTTCTCGACGCACTTGCCTATAAAGGTGGGACTGACATCAAAGGAGCAGCTCAGATTCTGCTTCGAGCAGCAGTGGCGGCTGTACTCAATGAGAAGTACTACGGCAATCTATATCCAGGATCAGATACCGTTGAGCATCTCATTAAGTTAGTTCATGACACCATGACAGTTAATAGCCGAAGTGCCTATCTGGCTTTGGCAACTGTTCTCGATAAGTGGAATAACGGAATCGAAGCGTCACTCTAACCATAGGGAATACTTGCTTCGCATGAAAACACGAGGACTCCTTCGGGGGTCCTCGTGTTTTTAGTTGATGATTTACACCTCTGTAGATTAGATTTAGCCGGTGAGAGTTGACTCGAATATCCTAAAATCTCTCGAGAACGAATCTATTGAGATTCTGCGCGAAAGTGCGGCAGCTTTTCGCAAGCCAGTCATGATGTATTCCATCGGAAAAGATTCTTCAGTCTTATTACACCTTGCCAAGAAGGCTTTTTATCCAGCTCCTATCCCTTTTCCTTTATTACATGTTGATACGACCTGGAAATTCAAGGAGATGCTTACATTTCGCGATCAAGTTGTGCGTGATGCTGGATGCACACTTGTTGTCCACAGCAATCAGGAGGGGATTGATGCGCGAGTGAACCCGTTTACCTCTGGTATTTCCGAGTACACGCGCATCATGAAAACTGTGGCACTTCGCCAAGCGCTAGATGCCAATGAGTATGACGCGGCAATCGGCGGTTCACGACGGGACGAGGAGAAGAGTCGAGCGAAAGAACGCATCTTTAGCGTTCGCGATGCAGGGCACACCTGGGATCCAAGAAATCAGAGACCAGAAATGTGGCGTTCGTATAACACTAAATTGGCTAATGGCCAGACGATGCGAGTTTTTCCTTTATCGGATTGGACCGAGTCCGATATTTGGCACTATATCCATCAAGAAAACATCGAAGTGAATCCACTCTATTTCGCAAAAGAGAGACCAGTTGTTATGCGCGGTTCGCAATTGATTATGGTTGATGATGACCGATATCCATTACTTGAGGGAGAAACGCCAGTAATGCGCCGTGTTCGATTTAGAACACTCGGTTGTTATCCGCTGACTGCCGCTGTTGAATCTGATGCAACCACTATCGAAGAAGTTCTAGAGGAAGTTCTTCAAGTAAAGCTCAGCGAGAGAGCAACACGCTTGATAGATGGCGATAAAGAAGATTCTATGGAGAAGAAAAAGTCGGAAGGTTACTTCTGATGGAGACTTCTGTGATTCGCCTACTGACCTGCGGGAGCGTTGATGACGGCAAGAGCACTCTGATTGGGCGTTTATTGGTCGAAACGGATAGCGTCCCACATGACACAGTGGATACAGCGCGAAATATTCGTCGAAGTGGTTCAACTATTGCAGCAGGCGAAATTGATTTTAGCCTTCTCACTGATGGACTAGAAGCAGAGCGCGAACAGGGAATCACGATTGATGTTGCGTATCGGTCGATGTCACTCCTTGATGGCAAACGTTTGATTATTTCTGATGCGCCCGGTCACGAGCAGTACACACGCAATATGGCAGTAGCTGCCTCGCGAGCTGATATTGGACTCGTTCTCATCGATGCAACTAAAGGTGTTCGTACCCAAACTCTTCGACATCTCATGATCTGTGCTCTCATGGGTGTTGAAAGAATTATTATTGCGATTAACAAGTTAGATGCGATGCACTATAGCGAGAGCACTTTTGAGCAGATTCAAAATGATGTTCATGTTGTATTAGATCGACTTGAGATAAAAGATGCACATTTTATTCCTATGAGCGCCCTGGCTGGAGATAATGTTGTCTCAAGAAGCACGAACATGCCCTGGTATACAGGGGATACTTTGTTGGATTCCATCCAGAATTGGAATAAACCGGAAGGTGCTCAAGCCAGTGCTCGTATGCGTATTCAACTCATTTCACGAGCCGAGAATTTTCGAGGGGTCGCTGGCACGGTGCATCTTGGTGGTTTTAACCTCGGTGATGAAGTATGTGTCTACCCCGGTAAGCAGAAGGCGAAAATATCAAAAATACTTTCCTACACCTCAGAACTTGAAGGAGTTGAAGAAGGGGATGCAATAACTCTTGTACTCACTCCAGAAGTAGACGCAACTCGTGGTGACATGATTGCTCACGTCGCGGATGAAATTGAATCCTCTGATCGTTTCATGGCCAATATTGTCTGGCTCCATGATGACCCACTGATTCATAGTCGTTCGTATCTGATAATTTCTGGCCCGACGCAGGTACCAGCAATTATCACCCGCATTAAAAATAGAATTGATGTGCATACAGGAGAACATATTTCGGTGAACTCATTAGGTGTTAATGAAATCGGAACAGTGGAAATCGCAACAGATACTCCAATGCCACTTTTGCCATACTCGAAGTCTCGAGAATTTGGAAACTTTATCGTTGTTGATCGTCAAAATTTCAAGACCGTCGGAGCGGGAATGATTGTTCACTCACTTCGTCGAGGTTCTAACATCACCCACCAGGATTACGAGGTGGGGAAAGTTGAAAGATCAGCTCAGAAATCCCAAAAATCTCGCGTAATTTGGTTGACCGGTCTATCTGGTTCAGGAAAATCTACAATTGCTAATGCGTTAGAAAAGAAGCTTTTCACACAAGGGATTCATGCATACGTTCTTGATGGCGATAACTTGCGCCTTGGCCTTAACATGGATTTGGGATTCACTCCTGAAGATCGAGCCGAGAATGTGCGTCGCGTGTCAGAAGTTGCAAAGATACTTGTCGATGCAGGGTTAGTTGTCATCACTGCACTGGTGAGCCCATTTGAAGGAGATCGCCAAAGGGCGCGATCAATTTTTGAGCCTGATGAATTTATGGAAGTTTTCGTTGATACTCCTGTTGATGTGTGCATCACGCGAGATCCTAAGGGTCTCTACAAAAAAGCTGCCAGCGGAGCAATTCCCAATTTCACAGGAGTCGGACAAGATTACGAAGTTCCCTCCCACCCAGATCTAGTTCTTGACGGACGAGCATCCGTTGAAGAAAACGTTGCGCTGATTATTAAGGGGCTCACATGACGTGGATTGTTTTCGCACTTGCTGGATCAGTTGCTCAACTAGTTGATGGATCGTTAGGCATGGGATTTGGTCTCACCAGCTCGACGCTCTTACTTAGCCTTGGAGCATCTGCGGCGATGGCATCGGCTGCGGTTCATGTCGCAGAAATTGGAACAACACTGGCATCGGGTGCTTCACATTGGCATGCAGAGAATGTTGACAAGAAAATTCTCATCGCTCTGGCTATTCCTGGAGGTGTAGGCGCTCTTCTAGGTGCGACATTTCTTTCGTTTATAGATCTTTCTAGTGCCAGAATTTTCATATCCACTATGTTGTTATTTCTAGGATTCTTACTTCTTTATCGAAATGTATTTCCTGGCGCTGTTCAAGTTAATCCCATTGAAGTTCGTAATCCCCGCTATCTCACTTACTTAGGCTTTACCGGGGGTTTTGTTGATGCATCCGGCGGTGGAGGGTGGGGACCGCTTGTCACCCCCACTCTTTTAGCAACAACTCAAACAGAGCCACGAAAAGTTATTGGCACTGTCAGCGCCGCTGAATTTATTGTTTCAGTTTCTGCCAGCATCGGATTTTTGGGAAACATATCGCGTTTAGATATCAAGTGGTCAACTGTCGGGGGATTGGCACTTGGCGGAGCACTGATGGCTCCTATTGCTGCCCGAATTGTTGGAAAATTACCGCGCAAACAATTAGGCATCCTTGTGGCGCTTGCGATAATTACTCTTAACGCTTTTCGTATAATCGGAAACTAGCGACTGTGGCACAGGTGTCAGGAACCAAGCGACCTATTCCGGTCTTTACAGGCGGAACAGGTCGTAGCGGAACCACTATTATTGGTGATCTTTTAGGAAAACATGAGCTCATTCGAACAAGCACGCCTACTGAAATTAAATTCGTATCGAATGCAGGGGGATTACTGGATGTTCTTTTTGGATATCGAGTGGAACCTGGCAAGGAACTCAAGAAGATATCAATCCTCAATTACCGCACATACACAAAGCGTAAAAATCAAGAGATAAAACGAAGCCAGGAGATGCTTGCTGAATTAGAGGTAATGATTTGGAACAAGTGGTGGGATATTGATGCCGCACCTCCGCATGGTCGAGGACTTCAATCAGGTATCGATCGAGTGAAACTTGAATCGTTGCTCAGTCAATTTAAATCTAGCTTCAGTAAGAACCGACTCAAAGCTGGGCGTAATTTTCTTGAAGGTTTAATAAGCCAGCAAAGGCATGCTTCAGCAGAAAAGTATTGGGTTGAAACTACTCCACTCAATATCGCCAACGCAGAAAGAATTCTAAAAATATTTCCAGATGCACTATTTATTAATATGGTGAGAGATCCTCGAGATGTGATTGCCTCTCTCCTAACAAAGAATTGGGGACCAGCCACACCACTCGAAGGAATTGCATGGATTGAAAAACGCTTAATTGATGGTCATCGTGGACTTTCGAACGTTCCTGCACCTCAACAGATTACGATCGCCCTCGAGGATCTAGTGATTACAAATCGTGAAGGTGAGTACCAGCGCCTCTTGAATTTTCTTCAGATCAATGACTCTGCAGATATGAGGATGTTTTTCAACGATGCGATGAATGCTCAGGATGCCTCCAGTGGCAGATGGCGAAGTGAGATAATCGACCCCACCTTTGCCACCGAATTCGACTTAATGCTGGAAAGACTTACATCGCAAGGAATACCGACCTACGTGTCCAATTCCACCAACTGAGTAGCCGGTTTGTCGCATTTCACTCCAAAAAATTAGACTTCTAGTCTGATAGGTTCAGCCAGTTAGAATGGGGCTTTGAATACATTGAAGCCGAAAATCACGGAGGAAAACATGGATTTAGATCGTAGAAAATTTCTTTTAGGAAGCGCCGGAGTTGCCGCTGCGACCCTAACCCCAATGTGGCTCGGAGCAGATGCAGCTTTTGCAGAACCCCGCCCAGATGGAAAAATCATCACTTCAGCTGTTGCAATGAAGTACCTGCGCATTGGTAATGCTCGCTGGTCAAGCAAGACAGCGGTTCGTAAGTCATATGCACCTGCAGGAGTTCCACTCGAAGAAGGACAGTGGCCAATTGCGGCAATTGTTTCTTGCGCAGATTCACGCGTACAACCTGATGAACTTTTTGACCTTGCACCAGCGAACCTCTTCGTTGTGCGAAATGCAGGAAATGTTATCGATGATGACGTTCTTGGAAGCCTCGAATATGCAGTTGAGCACCTAGGTGTCACTCTTATCGTTGCAATGGGTCATAGTGGTTGTGGCGCTGTCAAAGCTGCAGAAGCTGTTATTACAGGCGGAAAGATGCCTGGCGGACACGTGGATGCACTCGTTAATCACATCTCACCAGCTCTAAAGGCTTTGCCTGTAGGACACTCAATTGACCAAGCAGTTGCAGCAAATGCGAAACAATCTCGCGATCTTATTTTGAGCGAGAGTTCAATGCTTGAAGAAGCAAAAGCAAAGGGCGAACTTCGAATTGTGGGTGCTACGTATAGCATCCCAACACGCAAGGTTGCATTTCTTTAAGAGTTATTAAAAAGGAGAGGCGCCACTTTAATGTGGCACCTCTCCTTTTTTATTTCTTCATTTTTTAAGGAAGTGTGCGCCCACGATCAAATTGTTTTGGCCATTCAATAACTACACCCAGCTTTTCGGCCGCATTGAGCGCCCACCGTGGATTTCGAATCATGGCTCGCGCAAGGAATACGGCATCGGCTTCACCGACTTCAATGATGTATTGGGCTTGCTCTGGTTCAGTGATCAAGCCGACGGCTGTTGTGAGAATGTTTGCTTCATTTCGAATCGCGGCAGCAAAAGGAACTTGAAAGCCAGGAGTTGCAGTAATAGGAGCATCATGAACATTGCCTCCCGTAGACACATCAATGAGATCGACGCCGACTTCTTTTAGCCGGGCGCAGAGTTCTATCGAATCGATGAGATTCCATCCATCATCAACCCAATCCGTGGCCGAAATACGAACAAAAAGAGGAACCGATTCAGGAATTGCCGCGCGAATGGCGCTCGCTGTTTCCAATAGAAACCTAATTCTATTTTCAAAACTGCCACCGTATTCATCTGTGCGCGAATTGGCTAAGGGGGAATAAAACTGGTGAAAAAGATAGCCGTGTGCGGCATGAATTTCGAGGACATCAAATCCAACTTCAAGTGCACGCATAGCTGCTGCTACGAAGTCATCTCTGAGTTGGTGGATTTCATTTATTGAGAGTGCTCGAGGCACTGGGTAACCATGAAAAGCAATCGCGGATGATGAAACGCACTCCCATCCACCTTCTGCAACACTCGCCATTCGGTGGTCATCCCATGGTCGCATGGTCGAACCTTTTCGCCCCGCGTGTGCCAATTGAATCCCCATACGAACATTTTGCGAATGTGCGAAATCAATCATCGGCCTAAACGATTCTGCATGTTCACGTGTGTGGATACTTGGGCATGCAATTGATATGCGCCCCTCTGGAACAACACCTGTTGCTTCCACCATCACCAAGCCTGGGGCACCTGTTGAAAAAGAGTCAAGGTGAGCGCTATGCCATTGCCCAACAAATCCATCGGTAGCTGAATATTGGCACATGGGAGAAACCCACACTCGATTGTGAAATATTGTTTCTCGAATGACCAGTGGATCAAATAATGAGTTCATGTGGTCATTCTATTGAGTTGGCATGAAAATACTTATCAGAGCTGCGCTGATTTAAAACGGGCGCAGGCATCAATTCCTCCAGTAGCAGAATCACGCAACTCCGCGCTGCCCCCTGCTGATAACATCAACCGAGAAACAATGGCAAGACCAAGTCCCGTAGACTTCGAATGTGTGCCGGATCTCCAGAAACGATTGAAGGCATTTGCTTTGTCTGCATCACTGAGCCCGCAACCACTATCAATTACATGTAATTCAACATAATCACCAAATCGCTCAACCCGCACAGTGATTTTTCCTCCAGGTGCTGTCACGTCAAAGGCGTTATCTATGTAGTTATCGAGTACTTGAACTGTCGCTCCACTGAGCGTACGAATCTCTTCCGGATGATCTGGAAGAGAATATTCAAGGGATACACCATTCTCTTCGGCAAAAGGAGTCCAGTAATTCATTCTCTCGGTCACAATCTGCACGAGATCTTCAACAACCAAATCACCAAAGGTTGTCTCCGTGCGAGTAAGACGAAGCAAGTCTTCAGTTAATTGCAGGAGTCGCGAAATTTCATTATTTGCTTCATGGATTTGCACCTGGGCGCGTTTCCAATCTGTATGAATCACATCCTCGGCATTTTCCATTTTGAGACGCAAGGCAGTCAGTGGCGTGCGCAATTGATGCGAAACATCTTCTGAGAACATTTTCTGATCCGAGATGAGGCGCGAAATCTTCTCTGCCATGGAATTAAAGCTTTCTGCCAGATCTTTGATTTCGGGATCATTGCCCTTTATGACGGTTCGAGTAGATAATTTACCTTCTGCAAACTCACGAACGTCATTGCGGAGTCTGACAAGATTTCGAGTAATTGAGTTCGCATAATAGACGCCAATGATTATTGAAATAAGTACGGTGAAGAGGGCCACCAGCAACAACCCAAGCAATTTGGCTTTGAGTGTCTTGGAAATTTCTTCATTTGAATGAGTAATTCTAATGCTGCCAACAATTCTTTCACCTGTATAAATCGGCACTGAAACAAACATAAGGCTTTGATTAAGTGTTTTGCTAAATCTCTGGCCAGTTGCGATTTCTCCTCGAAGTGCTGTTGAAACTTCCGGTCTTGAAAGGTATGAATCTCCAAGTGCTCCCTGATCATCGTCAGAAATTGCGACAGCTACTCCTGAAATATTAGTTATTACTACTCGGCCACTTGATTGGGTGCTGTAATCTCTAATTAATTGAGTAACATAAATAAGATTTTCAGCCGTCGGGCTTTCAATCGCCTCCTCTGATTTGAGTCCCATAACAAAGGCATCTCGCTCGAGTGACTTAACTAATCGATCCTTTTCAACTGCATACAAATAGTTGGCTATAGGAATATCTTTGATCAGTAGGATTGAGGCAATAAGTGCAAGCAATCCGATAATTATTCGTCGTCTCAAGAAACATTTCCAAGTCTAAATCCGACACCTCGGACTGATTCAATCCAGTTGGCATCTCCAAGTTTCTTACGAATTGAAGCAACATGTGCATCTAGTGTTTTAGTCGAACCAAACCAATTATTTCCCCATACTTCCGAGAGAATATCGTGGCGTTTAAATGTTTTTCCAGGGTCGGAGTACAACATAGTAAGAATTTCATACTCGGTATTAGTGAGAGAAATTTCCAACTCATTAAGCATGACACGATGCACACGTTCATCTATGAAAAGACCGTGGGTGGTATGCGCCTTAACTTCTGCTACATCAATATTTTGCCGACGTAATACCGCTCGAATCCGAGCAACTAATTCCTTCATGCTGAAAGGTTTCACCAAGTAATCGTCTGCACCCAATTCGAGCCCTAAAACGCGATCAATTTCCGTATCTCGTGCGCTAACAATAATTATGGGTGTTGAATATTTCTTTCTGATTTCTTGGCATAATTGCTGACCATCAATATCTGGAAGTCCTAAATCTAAAACAATAAAATCAAAGGAAGTGTGGGTGAGTAGAGCAAGAGCTTCTGCACCTAAAGTTACATGTTCACTGTGAAAGTTTGACAGGGCCAGTCCCTCACAAATTCCAGCTGCGATAGCGAGATCGTCTTCAACAACAAGAATTCTCATGCCTTAATCTTGCTGTTTTTTTCAATATTTCCCAAACTTTTCGCATTTCTTGGACAAACCTTGGATATTCGGGGGATGTTCCTTCACCGGAGTGGGGTTACTTTACAGACATGAAAACCATACTCTTCCGCATTTTCTCAGCATTGGCCGTACTCGCAACCGGAGCTTTCGCAGCAGCAGTCAACACGCAGGTTCTTGATTTTGGCGGCAGTTCACAATTAGCACTAGATGGCTCTACAACTACCGAAAGTGTCGAACAGAATGGCTCACAACTTTCTTCTGCGGTCCCAGAAGAGGTTCAAATCACTGGCGGAAGTCGATCGATAGATTCGCAAGCACTCAAAAGTTTGAGAGCTTCTCAAGCAGCCAACAGTGTTGGAAACGGCGCAAAAAGTTCTGAGCAATCCGTTCCTTTGTTAACAGTGAAAAATGGAGTTGCACCAGAGAAATCCAGTGGAAATCCAACACCTCAAGTTACACAGGCGCCCACACCAACTAAAACCCAAGCAACAACTGGCGGTTCGGGCACATCAACTGCAAGTGGATCAACAGGTTCTAGTTCCACCACAAATTGGTCAAGCACTGCTACAAATGCAACTTCAGGTGGTTCAGGTTCTACGCCAAGCGGCGGCACCAATGGGGGCACAAGCGGTTCTTCTTCCAATGGTAGTTATGAAAGCCATGACGACGACGAACACGAAAGCGAAGATTCAGAAAGTGATGACTAAAAAGTCTCACCAGGCGAAGCACACTAGAATTTTTATCGCTGGCACTTCGGTGTCAGCGATGTTCGCCCTAGTGGGAGTATTTGGGGTAAATGCAGCATCAGCCCAGATTGATTCAGGCACTCAACCGAAGCCATTAGAGACAACTCCTGCACAGGTGCTTGATGCCAGTGGTACACCAGTTGTTGAACAAGTGAAGACGGTAAAAAGTAAACAAAGTGGATCCAAAGGAGGTACTGCTCCTGCACACAGTACTTCTTCGGAGCCATCCATTTCAACCCCGACTCCCGCAGTAGTGGAAGTCGTAACTCCTGAACCAGTGGTAGCAGAACCATCGCAAAGTGCACCTGTTGTTCACGCAACAACTGGTGGCTCGTGAGTTTTAAGAAACATAGCAATTCATCATTTAACGCGATGGGCGGAGAATTTAACGTCATTGTAGTTTCTGAAGATTTTGCCATATTGGCTTTGGCAGAAGATTTCATTGCACGACTCGAAAAATTATGGAGTCGCTTTGATTCTAGAAGTGAAATTTCGCTTTTAAATGCAGCTGAAGGTAAGCCAGTAGCAATATCAAAAGAGACACATGACCTGATTGCATTGATGCGTTCGGGATTCCGCAGCACTCAAGGTGCATATGACCCAACTGTTTTACCCCGAGTGATTGCTGCCGGATATGACAGGAGTTTGACTAATCCCGAGTTAAAAACCGTTTTGCCTGAAAGTGCGCAATGGCCGGGGGACGTTGAGGGCATCGAACTCCATGGCGCCATTGCTTGCCTTCCACTAGGAACAACACTGGACTCTGGAGGAATTGGGAAAGGTTTTGCCGCAGACCTTTTGGTTTCGAAAATGATGGAACTTGGTGCACACGGAGCCCTGGTGTCTGCCTCGGGGGATGTTGTTGCAGCGGGAGAGTCACCTCAAGGTGGGGGTTGGACGATCGGAATTGAAAATCCTTTTGATTTATCTCAGCACATTGAAATTGTAACTTTAAAAAAGGGCGCAATAGCAACGTCAAGTACCTTGAAGCGGACATTTGAAAATAATAAGCATCATCTCATTTCAACAAATACGAAAGATACTTTTAATAACGAGATTGCGACTGTGAGCGTATTAGCGGGAAATGGAGCACTCGCAGAAGTGTTAACAAAAGTCGCTTTCTCTTTGGAGCTAGATGAAGCCATGACGCAAATCGAGTCTTTGGGTGGTTCAGCTCTGGTTGTTATGAAATCTGGTGCAATTGTGCGATCACCGCAATGGGAGTTATCTGTTGTCTCTTAATACGCAATTCTGGTGGTTTCTCACTCGTGCAAGCGCCATTACGGCGTGGAGCCTTCTCATTGCATCTGTAATTTGGGGAGTATTTCTTTCCGCACGAATTCTTAAACCAAATGATAGTCCGCGCTGGCTTCAGGACGTTCACCGATTCTTAGGCGGCTTGGCTCTTTCCTTCACAGTTGTTCACATGTTCTCTCTTTATATGGATAAATATGCTCACTTCACAATTTCTAATCTTCTGATTCCAAACTCTTCAAAGTATATAAAAAGTTCTTCAGCGGCCCTGGGAACTATTCCTACTCTATTGGGAGTAATTTCTTTCTATCTACTATTCGTAGTTCTTTCGACTTCATGGCTCATGCGAAAACTTCCGAGAAAACTTTGGAAGTATATTCACCTGGCGAGCTATGTATTAGTTGTTGCCGTCTCTTTCCATGCTGGATGGTCCGGTACCGACACGCAATCGCAGGCGTATAGGATTTTTTCCCTCTTCTTGATAATGGTCCTCACCGTGACTGTCATCATGAGAATTCTCTGGCCAAAATCCAAAACGGCACTTTCGGCGCGAGTGGAACGTAGACCTAACTTCGGTGTCGATTTGCTCAAGGTGAGCGTCGAAGGAAAGAAAATGATTTCAGAATGTGTAGTTGAGGTGACTCTCGTTTCAAAAAACCCGCTACCGATCTGGCAACCAGGCGCACATATAAATATCGTCCTTTCTAAAGGGATTCAAAGGCAGTATTCATTATGTGGATCACAATCAGATCCACACCGTTACGTGATAGCGGTTTCTTTGGGACCAGACTCACGAGGTGGAAGCGAATATATTCACAAGAAGATGAAAATAGGAGACACTCTTGAAATCTCCGCTCCTCGAAATCACTTCGAATTACTACCAGCACGTAAGTACTTATTCATTGCTGGGGGAATTGGAATAACCCCCATCAAGGCGATGATTGAGTCGATGACATCAAATATTGACTGGAAATTGATCTACACAGGGTCTTCGCTCGAGACAATGGCATATACGCGTGAACTTCAATATACCTATCCAGACCGGGTTGTAATTCATGCGGTAAGAGAAAATAGTGGTCGATTCGATTTCATAAGTGAACTGCGAATCCAGGATCGAGAAATATATTTCTGCGGCCCGGAGTCACTCCTAGGCGATATTCGCGAAAATTATCCAAGAGAGAAAGTTCATTTTGAAAGATTTGCAAAGATGTCAACTTCTGAAAATATTAGGAACTCATTTACCGTAACAATTCAAGAATCAGGCCAAAAAATTTCTGTATCAAGTTCAGAGACGATGCTCGACGCGCTTGAAAATAACAATATTTCAATTCCTGCTTCATGCCGAGAAGGCATTTGCGGAACGTGTGAAATATCAGTTGTTTCAGGTTCGGTCGAACACCTAGATTCGGTTTTTGACGATCCAATTAAGGAAAAGAAAAAAATTATGTACCCTTGCGTTTCGCGAAGCGAAGACACGGTTGTAATTTCCCTCATAAGATAATTAGATGGGTGCCACCACTCAGTCAAAATCATAAGAATCATTTAAAGTCATAGTTGGGGCATGCTCTGCATGCCATCACTTGGACTCGATGAGGAGTTGATATGTCTACACGATTTGCAGGAAAAGTTGCGATCATTACTGGAGCAGGTTCTGGCATAGGAAAAGCGACAATCGTGCGCTTCATAGAAGAAGGTGGAACGGCTGTTGGAATTGATCTTGTGCAACCTCGTCTTCTGGAATTACAGAGCGAACTAAACGCACGAGGGTTGAGTGTGAAGATAGTTGCTGGCGATCTCCTTGACTCCAATACAATCGCGCGCGCGTTGGAAGCTGCCGGTGAGAAAATTGATATTTTAATTAATAACGCAGGCATTATGGATGATTTTGTTCCTTTGGATGAATTAGATGATGCGCTATGGGACCGCGTTTTAGGGGTTAATGTCACCGCCGTTATGCGATTGAGTCGTGAAGTCATCAAGAAGATGCTCGTGACCGGTAAAGGATCAATTGTGACTACAGCTAGCGCAGCCACATTTAAATCAGGAATCGCTGGAACGGCTTATGTAACGAGTAAGCATGCGGTTGCGGGATTTGTTAAGTCTGTAGCAACTATTTATGGTCCACGCGGAATTCGATCCAATGCGGTCGCCCCTGGTGCAGTTGCTACAAACATCATGGATATATCCAAACCGCCACGTGGCCAGGAAACTATGCAAGCACTTGGTGTGAATATGGCAAACATGGGCAAGGCCGCGACATCAGGACAACTAGCATCAGCAATTTTATATTT
>CAFBSG010000017.1_pt1 | contig 22655 bp, 19 predicted proteins | sample 7270301 | NCBI WGS metagenome assembly CAFBSG01 (sample SAMEA6814059, study PRJEB35770) | freshwater metagenome | biome: Freshwater; feature: Freshwater reservoir; material: water | place: Czech Republic | collected 2017-05-23 | depth 30m m | reverse complement strand
GATGTTATTCGCGACGCTGTTGCACGCGGAATCTACAGATCCGATTTGAATATTCGAGTTGCCGCAGTTTTTATTCAATCGTATACATTGGGCAAAATTGTCGATGACATCACGACTGAACATATGGATTCAGAGGATTGGAATTCCCTAATTTATGAAATAACCGACCGGGTATTTTTCACTAAATAGAAATAATCTGATCTGTTTTAGGAATTTTTACTAACCAACTAAATTCATTTTCTAAGCGGCTCTTTAACGCCAACTGCGAATCTGTCTCACCATGAACAATCAGAGCTTTCTCGACTGTGCCAATTTTCTTCAACCAGTTAACTAATTCATCAACGTCTGCGTGTACTGAAAATGCCTCTACTGATGCAATATGAGCTCGGACTTCTACCCATTTCCCATGGATCTTTATTTTTTCGTCGCCTCTCAATAAAGCTTGCCCACGAGTTCCAGCAGATTGATACCCGACAAGAATGACTGTATTTTCTGAATCTGGCAACATGTTTGCAAGGTGGTGCAGTACGCGACCTCCGGTGGCCATTCCACTTGCCGAGACAACAATGCTTGATCTTTCTAAGGCATCAATCTTTTTTGAATCTTCTGCAGAATACATTTCACGTAAATTTCCTGGATCGAATGGATCCACTCCGGCAAACTTCTCTCTCACTGAATCTCGAATTTCAGGAGCGCCATCTGCTATTGCTTGACGATAATAATTAAGAGCAGCCAGAGCCATCGGTGAATCAACGTAAATTGGAGTGAGTGGAATCCCCCCATTTTCAATAAGTTCTCTTAGTGCCATCAAGATTACTTCTGTGCGATCAACAGCAAATGCAGGAATTAATATCGACCCTCCCCGCGAAATTGCTTTATTGATTTCATGAGCGAAAGCGCTCACAGGTGTTTCGTGTCGTCTATCTCCGTATGTTGATTCAGTAACTACTGCATCAAAGGATCGCTCACCAGGTGTTTCTGGAGGGACTAGTAATGGATGATTATCACGACCCATGTCACCTGTAAAAAGAATTCGACTCTCTTCCATTTCAAGGACAAGAAATGCAGAGCCCAGAATGTGACCCGATGGGTAAAAAGTTACAAATGTATTCTTTGCGACACTTACTTTCTCATGAAATGCTTTACTTCGAAAAAGTGAAAGTGCCTTTTCAACATCAATTGTGTTGTACAGCGCAGGCATCTTTGATGAAAGACTCTCTTTTCGGTATTCAGCCTCATGCATTTGAAGGCGTGCAGAATCATGCAAAATTACACCTGCTAATTTTTCAGTGTAGAAAGTTCCAAATATCGGATTCTTGTACCCGTGCTTGACGAGCAATGGAATGTATCCGCAGTGATCTAAGTGCGCATGCGAGAGAATGATTGCATCAATATCTTCTGGTTTTACTTTAAATTCATCCCAATTTCTTTTTTCGATTTCATGAAGACCCTGAAACATTCCACATTCAACAAGGACCGTAGCGCTGGGGCTTGAAACAATGAAGCGACTTCCCGTCACCGTCTCGGTGCCACCTAGAAAAGTTATAGTCACAGCACCCATGTGTCACAGAGTAACTCCGCTATATCAATAGCGTTGAGTGCTACCCCCCCATCAGGAATTCAATGGGATTGAAGTCTTAAGAAATCTTCCGATGCATCCGTTTTGAGAACAGGGCATGTGTCTCCGATAGCAACGAGCGGTTCGAAATGCCACCATTCATTTTCATAAACTCGACAAATTCCAAATCGATATCCATTCTCTTCTAGCCATTGGGCGCCACTTTTGGGGCCATCTAGATTGACATCTACTGCCAATCCCCAAGGATGGCGAGACATCTCCGGAGGCAAAACCCACTTAACTGCTTCCTCTTGACTCCCATGTTCCTTTACCGCTCGAGCAAAAAGAAACGCCTGTTTTTCAAGAGTGCGATATCCAGAAGAGACATGAATATCAATACCAATTTTTCGTGCTTCTGTTTGAGCTGATAAGAAACGTAAATTAAATTGGTGTACTAATGCTGCTGGGCGTTCTGAGCTTTCATTTATTGCCGAAGGTTCGAGAAATTCTTCTTCGCCTATTACGCAACCAAATAGACTATTTTCAAAAACCAAAGATTGATCTAATTTATTAAAACAATAATTATTTTCTATTTTCTGCAAGGAAAAAATATTTGTATGATTTTTCGGGGTAGCATCCCCCGATAGTCCAAAAACTGCCGCAAGCGCAAAAAAGAGATAAACGGCAAATAACATGAGAAAAACCCTAACATGCCAGACTTTTTATGCGTATTTTCATGGTTGCTAATTAAATAAAGTCAGATAAACTTACCTTTCATAAAGCTCAGCAAAGGAGCCCGTATCGCTTAGGTCTAGAAATACTAGATCTCGAACGACACTAGTACCACAAATGAAAACACATGCGAATCATGCGCAAACGTTTAGATCGGTCCCGCACAACTTCACTCCACTTTCTGAATCAAAGGTTTTATCACTAACTGATCAAGAGTGGGCTCGCTTCAAAGATGAGACTTCGGCATCTGAGCGCGAAAATAAAATTGCTCACGAGGTAATCCCACTCGGCGTGACTTCAAGTTTCCAATATTGGGATCCATACCCAATCTCCATCGCATCTGCGAAAGGTGCATGGATGACAGATGTCGATGGACGTCGACTTCTCGACCTTTCGATGGGTTTTGGTGCGATGCTTGCAGGCCACCTCAATCCAGTTGTGATCGAAGAGATTGAGCACTCTTTGAAAGAGGGAATGCTCTTTGTTACTCCTTCACCAATCTCACGAGATGCCGCACAGCGCATTTGCAAGCGGTTTGCAATCGATCAGGTGCGATTTACCAACTCTGGTACCGAGTCCACCATGTACGCGGTCAGACTTGCTCGTGCTTACTCAGGCAAACTTGGCGTAGTCAAGATTGAAGGCGGCTACCACGGAAGTTCTGATGCCCTCATGGTCTCGTGCAAACCCAAGTTGGAGCTCGCTGGACCAGCGGATAATCCGACGGCAGTGAAAGAGCAAGGCACAGTTACTGGTGATGTCTTCGTTGTTCCTTTTAATAACATCTCAGCACTCGAGCGAGTATTTACAGAGCATAAGGATGAGATTGCATGTTTCATCATCGAACCCGTTCTAGAAAATATTGCAATCGTTTTGCCTGATGCTGGCTATCTCGAGGCTGTTCGTGAACTCTGTGATCGTTTTGACATCATTTTGATTTTTGATGAAGTGAAAACTGGCCTGACAGCTGGACCTCAAGGTGCAGCGCAACGTCTAGGTGTTCAACCAGATCTCATTACATTAGCCAAATCAATTGGCGGAGGTGTGCCTCTTGCAGCATTTGGCGGCAAGAAGAAGTACATGGACGCTGTTTCTGATGGGCGCCTTGCGCACTTTGGAACATTTAATGGAAATCCTTTAGCAATGGCTGGAGTTCGAGCTGTCGATAAAATTTGCACGGTGGAAGCTCTAGGTCGCGCAGAAGAATTAAACATGCAAGCACTTCGCCGTATTTCTGAAATTATCGAAGAGTTCGAGTTGCCTGCTCACACCGTTGGATTTGGAGTAAAAGGATGCATCACTTGGTCCACAACTCCGGTTCGTAACTATCGTGATTACAAGGCAACTGATTTCAAGATTGCTGAATTGTCATGGCTTTGGTCGATTAACCGCGGAATCATTACGCCTCCGGGACTTGATGAGCAGTGGTTGATCAGCTTGGCACACGGCCAAGTGGAGATTGATATCTTGGTCGAAGACTTCCGCAGTCTTGCAGTCGCTCTCCGAGGTTAATTAATTCGAGAGCGCACTAATAATCTGGGCTATTGATTGCCCAGGTGTTTGATCCTGGTTCAAAATCAGTGATGCTGCCTGTCTGTACAAAGGGTCTCGTCTTTCAAAGCGCTGCCTGATAACTTCTTGCGGGTGGTCTTTGAGGGCTTGTCTACCTACGCCGCTACTTCCTGCACGTGAGAGCAGATGTTGCAGCGGCACAAAAAGATAAATTGCGTAAACACTTTTAAGAAGCTCGACGTTCTCTGGATTATCTACAACCGATGCTGCAGCTCCAGCAATGTATGGTGCCGGACGAGCAATCACTTCCCGTAGATATTTTTCCTCAAGTTCATGTAAATCATCAACAGGTAAATTGGAGAGGGCCTCGATCGTCGTATTGTTGATTTCAGCCATCTCGATATCATTATCAAAATACTGCCAACCAAATTCACGCGCCAAGCTTTTCCCAATGGTCGATTTTCCCGCTCCCATAGGGCCAATCAAAATGAGTTTGCGTTCAATCACTGAGTCTCATCCAGCACTGAAAAATCCTGAGGCGTGATGATGGCTTTTACGGCTGTGCGTTTTTCAACATCATGGAAGGCGCTTTGCCAATCATCTAATGAATAAATAGAGGTAATCGCTGCTGGGTCGTAATTTCCTGCAGCCATAAGGGCCAAAGCTCTATCCCACGAAGAATATTCTGAAGACATCGACATGTGAATTGAAATTGCACGGGTCATTGCAGCATTTAAAGCAAATGAAATCTCGGCTTGCGAAGAAAGTCCGAGTTCAAGCACCCTTCCTAACCTACGTGTTGCGTTGATTGCCAAATTAAGCGCATCACCCGCACCAGTTGAATCAATTGCAAGATCGAAAGTATTTCCAATTGTGGCCAAAATATCACTGCCATCAAGTTCATAGGTTGTAATGCCGAGCGTTGCAGCCAAGGCTAATCTTTCACGGCTTGACGGACGAGCAAGAAGCACAACTTCAGATGCACCAGAGGCTTTAGCAATGAGAGCCGAGAGGATTCCCACAGGACCGGGTCCAATTACTAATACACGTTCTCCTGATTTTAAATTGACGCGATCAAGGCCTGTAATGCAAATCGCTGTCGGTTCAGTCACTGTCGCCGTGCGAAATGAAACACCATCTGGAATTTTATGTAGAAGATGTGCAGGAAGCGCAACATATTCAGCGAATGCGCCGTCGATTCCCCAGCCAGGACTGCGTTTCGAGGGACAGAGTTGAATGGCGCCACGTCGACATGCGTCGCACGTCATACAAGCGAGATTATGCTGTTCGCACACTATTCGATCGCCGATTTTGAAATTCTCTACGCCTTCGCCAACTTCAACGATTCGTCCGGAGTATTCATGTCCTAGAACTACTGGTGGCCAGTTTTTGTGGGTATCTTCCAAAATGTGTATGTCAGTGCCACATATTCCGCACCCAGCAACTTGCATAACAACCCAACCTTTTTGCGCGGTCGGCTTAGGCCAATCACTTTTGAGTTCTACGTGACCTGGACCTTTTGCAGTTTTTACGAGGGCCTTCATGTGTGCCTTTCCTCAACCAATTCAATAAATACCAGTCTAACGAGTGCACGGCCGGGGCAATGCCCCGGCCGTGCTACCGCTTCAAATATGTGACGAGTAACTAATGTAGTTACTTAACGCCCCAGATCTTCTTGTACTGAGTACGGTATCCATTTTGTGGATCCCAAACAGTAGATGTACCAGCGTTAGCCTTTGTTACAAGGTGAACAACTGGAACGTATCCGCTTGCCTTCTTGCCTGCGAATGCGCGGTTGAATTCATCAACGATCTGCCATCCCTGCATTGTTAATGGTTCTGGAATTGTTACTGACTGGAATTCTCCAGCAGTAATGCGCTGATATTCATCAGCTGATCCATCGCCAGCTCCAACGTTGTGTGGGAAGTCAGTTCCCTTTTTACCAGCTGCACGAAGTGCTGCTGCCATAGGAGTGATGTAGAGACCACCGTTGATTGAAATTGAGTGTGTCCACTTGTCACCGTATTGAGCAACGAGTGCGGCTGTCTTTGCAGCAACCAATGTAGAGATGCTGTCACCGATTGGAATATTTGCGTATTCCAAGAGCTTAAGAGATGCACAAGTTTCAACTTCTGCCTTGATCTCTTGTGACTTGCCTTCAGCAAATGGGATTGATGAGTCAGTGAAAATTACGACTCCGCCAACACCCTTTGAATCTGCAATTACCCAGTCAGCAGACATCTTTGATACATCAGAACGTAGAGTTGTTACGTTGCTGAAGAGACCAAGTGATGGTTGTGGACCAGAAGTTGCAGCAGCATGCCATCCAATTACTGGAATTTTTGCTTTCTTTGCATTGGCAATAGCAGCCTTGACTGTTGCAGGATCAAATCCACCGATAACAATTCCATCTGCCTTCAGTGTGACTGCCTGCTGTGTAGCTGATGCCATTCCTGCAGCTGTGCCCTGTCCATCAAGAACACGGACCTTCCAACCAATTGCCTTTGCAGCGGCCTTAACGCCATCTGCGGCTCCTGCTACTCCACCATTTTGCATGGTTTGAGCAACGAAGATGATTGTCTTTTTCTTTGCAGCTTTTGGACCAGTCTTTGGACCATCCCATGGAGCTTTAACAGCTGTTGCAGCTGCTACTGCCTTTTGTGCCTTAGCGAGTGCGTCTGGGCATGAGTCTGCAGCGTTTGCTGCTTGTGATGAAGTGAAGCCGACCAAAGGTGCGACTACGAGCGCGCTTGTGATGCTGATAGCAACAATGCGCTTCTTGAAGTTAATCAATGTGGATCCTTTCCTTGCCGTTGATCTTCTATTGTGGGGTACGTCTTTCGTGCGGTATTTATTTTTGCTGGTTATTCGTCGTTGTTGCTTCCATCAATTTCCTGGAAGCTTCAGCGCCGGATTTCAAGCGGCGTCTTGCCGAATAACCAGCAAGACCAACAGCGGCTAACAAGGTTAGGCCGTTGAAGAGTGGTGTAGCCCAGAAATCAGCACCAAGTTGCTGAATTCCCGCGACTCCGATGGCAAGAATTGCTACGGCAACAAGTGTGCCGAGAGCATTTGCTCGTCCAAGTCGGATTGTGGTTGAACCTAGAAGTGCGCCAACAAAAGCTGGAAGCAAATACTCGCTACCGATACTTGGATTTCCAACTTGTTGTTGCGCAGCAAGCAGACAGCCTGCAAATCCAGTAATAGCCGATGAGGCAACAAAAGCTAAAATCACATAGCGGCGCTTTGGGATTCCAATAAGTTCGGCGGCGCGAGGATTAGAACCAATGACATAGAGGCCACGACCGGCTGGTAAGTATTCAAGAACGATTACAAGAATGAAAACCAAAGCAATGATGTAGTACGCACCAATTGGAAGTCCCAAGAAATGCGCATTCATAAGATTTGTAAATCCAACAGGCAGTCCTTCGATTGGCGGAACGATTCGCCCTCCGCCAGTAATCCATCCACTGAGTGCATAGAGCACGCTACCTGTACCTAGCGTTGCGATAAATGAATCGATTTGTGCAAACTCCACAAGTAGGCCATTTACTAATCCGACAACTGAGGTTCCGATGATGGCAATCAGGCAAATAACTTGCCATGACCACTTTGAATTAACCAAGAAATACATCACGATGACGTGTGAAAGTCCGAGTGAGTAACCCATCGAAAGGTCGAATTTAGCTGTAACAATTGGAATCATCGCGGCAAGTGCGAGGAGTGCCGGAATTGATTGATTAGAGAGAATTGCCTGCAAATTTGAAGCGGTTGGATATGTCTCAGGGAGAATGAGTGAGAAGAATACGAAAATAACGACTGCAAGTATCGGTAAACCAAAAGTACCAATTTTAAGTCCGATGGATTCTTTAACTGATGCCATAGTTATTTTGTGCTCACATTCGCTCGAGATGCATAGGTGACTAAGTTTTCTACTGTTAATTTTGAACGGTCTAGCTCAGCGATGATCTCTCCATCGGAAAATACCAAGGCTCGATGTGCCATTAATGCGACTTCTTCAAAATCTGTGGAGACTAGAAGAACTGCTAATTTTTCTTGTGTTGCTTTTTCGATTAAATTATAAATGTCACCTTTAGCGCCAACATCAACGCCAGCGGTTGGTTCTTCCAAAACAATTACCGAGCGCGGCATACTCAGCCATCGGCTCAGGATCACCTTTTGCTGATTTCCACCTGAGAGTGTTGCAATCGGTAATTCAGTATCTCTTGGCTTCACGTTGTACTTCTCGGTCAATTCTTTTGCGGCACTTTTTTCTTTTCTCACATTGACCAATGAGTAAGCCTTGGTCCCGCGTACGGCAAGGTTAGGGAACATGTTTTCGCGCACCATGAGTTGCATAGCTAAGCCCTCTTCGGCTCGAGAGCTAGTTATGAGCGAAATACCCTTCTTCACAAATTTTGCGATAGAGCCCTTAATTTTTTCGCCTTTAAGCGTGATTACCCCATCATGATGCGCGAGCGCACCTGCAACCATGCGACCGACTTCGCGCTGCCCAGCTCCGTTAAGTCCAATGAGTCCCAGCACTTCACCTTCGTTAATGGTAAATGAAGCGCTGCGAACTCCTTCGCCAGAAATATTTTCAACCGTAAGTACTCGCTCACCCTTAACAACTGCACCCAAATTAAATGTTGCAATCTGTCGGCCAACAATTCCTTGTACGAGAGACTTAGGAGTAAATGTTGAGATGTTGCCATCTTCTACTAATTTTCCATCGCGTAGCACAACAACTCTATCCGCAACTTTGAAGATCTCGTCGAGACGATGAGAAACGTAAACAATTGCTACGCCTTGATCGCGTAAATTTCTCAACACTTGAAATAGATTTTCACAATCACTTGCATGCAAGCTTGCGGTTGGCTCATCAAGTATCAAGACATCTGATTGCGCATAAAGAGCACGCGCAATAGCGACGAGGGATCTATCGGCTCGAGAAAGTGAAGAAATCAAATCATTGACGCCAATATGTGGTGCAACATTTTTAAGCGCATCTTCGGCCATTTTTCGTACGCCCGACCAACTAATGATTCCATTATTAGTTGGATATTTAGACCCAAGTGCCACTGATTCGCCGACGGTCATCCATTCAACAAGTCCGAGGTCTTGGTGGATGAAGGCAAAACGAATCGTCTCAAGCGGGTTTCCATCTGGCGCGCCTATGAATCCAGAATCTAATGAATAGATCCCAGCAAGAATTTTTATTATTGTGGACTTGCCCGCACCGTTTGCACCAAGGAGCGCGAGGACTTCACCAGAGTTAATATCAAAAGAAACATTGTCTAGCGCTTGTGTCGCACCAAATCGTTTAGAGATTGATTTGATGGAAATGACAGTTTTGTTTGTTTGTGACATTACGACCAAACCCCTTCTACTCTGATGGTGGTGAGAAAAGTTAAACCCATAACACTCAGAGTGTTATGCATTGTCCAATTGGCTGGACAGGAATTGTGGTTATCGGGATGCAAGCGGGTTCGCCAATCCTCTCGCTAAGGTGCGCAGGTCATTTAAGAGGGCCTGACGAAATTCTGGCGTAAGTCGTTGAGTAAGGACTGTTGCAGAGACCGCCACAGCCGAGGTATCCCCCCTAAAACCAGCTACAGCATGGCCAAAACAGGTCACTCCTGGCGTTGCCTCCTCATCATCGACTGCATAACCGCGCTCACGGGTGAGGGCAAGGTCTTTGCTGAGGGCGCTAATACTGGTCAGTGACTTCTCGGTCAGTTTCACAAAAGCGCCAGGCTTTGCTCGATACCGATCTTCCACTTCACCAGGTGGCAGTAAAGCAAGCAGGGCTTTACCTGTTGCGGTGCAAATAGCTGGGAAGCGATCGCCAATATTGGCAGTCAATCGAATTTGTTGGCGACCTTCATACTTTCCTAAATACAAAACATCCGTGCCATCAAGAATTGCAATACGTGAAGATTCTCGCGACACAATCGGCAAGCTTGCGCACATGTCGTAGTACTCACGAAGTGCGTCGACACTAGATAAGTAATGCCCCCCAAGTTCTACCAACTTTCGGCCAAGGCTGTAGCCGCCATCTCGCCTAACAAGCATTCCTGTTTCCAAAAGTTCCAAACAAATATTGGCAGTAGAAGATTTTGGCAGCGAGAGCGAGCGCGCAATTTCATTGGAACCCAAAGGCTGTTGCGCAAGGGCAACTAAATCTAGAATGGCGCTAGCACGTGCGACAGCTGGGACTGCTGTTCGAGTACCACTATTGTTTGCCATCACCTGTCCAACCCGTTGGACGCCATACAGCATCCTGATAAAGTGGACACTAACATCGTCGCACACGTCTAACAAGAGAGACTTCAATGACATCTCATAACGATTCGGTTACATTCGATAACGGACCATTTCTGACATTTGCAGAATTTGATCGCGTGTATGACTCGCTTAAATCGTGGAACGAATACTCGCCAGAAACTATTGAGCGAGGCGCACTTAATTTTATTACCCCCGAAATAGTTCGAGCATCTGCGGCATGTGTGAAAACTGGACGACTTATACATATGGGGCTTCCTTGGAACACAATCTCTGGTCCTGACAATGCAAAACCTGCAACACATTACATGGTCAGCTTGGCGCAATTCGAAGCTCCTGAGCCAACATCTAATAGAGATTTTATTGGCGTGGATTATCACGGTAAAGCAGTTAGTCATATGGATGCACCGACTCACATCGTTTATCGCGGTGAACTTTTTGGCGGTAAGAAATCAGCTGAATTTGTTACCACCGAAGGTTCGCAATGGGCTTCCATTGAAAAACTAGGCCCTGTTGTTACGCGTGGTGTTTTGCTCGATGCCGCACTCCTGCGTGGAGTTGAGTGGCTTGAACCTGGCACCGCAATTCGCGCTAAAGACATTATCGCTATGGAAGAGAAATTTGGTTTCACAATCAGTCAAGGTGATTGCGTCTTGCTGCGCAGTGGCCACTTTGCGCGCCGCGAAAAAATTGGGGTCTGGAATCCAGATAATCTCTCTGCAGGTTTTCATGTTGATGTAATGACTCTTTTTAAGGAACGTAAAGTCAGTGTTATCGGGGCAGATGGTGACAGCGATGTTCGCCCATCACCAGTAACTGGTGTGGAATCTCCGATACACGTACTTGCACTACCAGGAATGGGTATTCCACTTTTGGATAATCTTTACCTCGAATCACTTGCACAAGCCTGCGGTCAAGAAAAACGCTGGACATTTCAAATTGCACTCGCTCCTCTTAACATCCCTCGTGGAACTGGATCACCTGTTAATCCGATTGCTATTCTCTAATGGGATTTCGTGTTGGACTTTCCGCTGATTTAGATAACGGCGTTGGCGGATTTAGTTGGGGTCAAATCTCAATCGAAACACTTGCACCGTTGCCATGGGAATTTCTCCCCGCCTCTGGTCCGCAATTCACTCCAGAATCGGTGAAGGGCTTTGATGCTGTTGCATTTGCCGGACCCGGTGTTGTGCCAGGTTCGTTTGGAGCGCCTGAAGATTCACCGATAATGATTTCTCGCTTCGGTGTTGGCTACGACAATATTGATCTTGCTGAATGCACGCGTGCTGGAGTTGCACTAACAATCACACCAGATGGATCAAAAAAACCAGTTGCTACAGCAGCGCTCACTCTCGTTCTTTCAACTATGCATAATTTATTAGCAAAAAATCATTTAGCGAAGACAAGTCAATGGGATAAGAGACTTTCAGGTCTTGGGCAGGGGTTAAACACTAAGACTGTTGCGACCATTGGCCTTGGAAATATTTCGACTGAATTTTTTAGATTGATCGCGCCATTTGACTGTACCCGCATCGCATATGACCCATGGAAAACGCAAGCAGAAGCCGATGTGCACGATGTACGCCTCGTTGAGCTACCTCAACTTTTTGCTCAAGCAGATGTTGTTGTAGTTCTTGCGGCGCTCACTCCAGAGACAAAACATCTCGTTGGGGCGGAACAATTAAAATTAATGAAGAAGACCGCTATTTTGATAAACATTTCTCGAGGACCAATTGTTGATGAGAAAGCGTTGATAGAGGCTTTACAAAGCCACACACTTGCAGGAGCTGGTCTTGATGTTTTTGAAACTGAGCCACCAGCGCCAGATAATCCACTTCTTTCAATGCCTCAGGTGGTTGCGATCCCACATAACCTTGCATGGACAGATGAACTCGCTCTAGGTATGGGTCGCAGTGCATTTACTTCGATTACCTCCATTAGCAAAGGAATAGTCCCTGAGTACGTCGTTAATAAAGATGTTCTGAGCACGCCACAATTTTTGAGGAAGTTGGAAAAATGGAAGGTGTAGATAGAAGTTCACGCGTTGCCGTCATTGGTCTTGGTGCAATTGGTTCACCAATTGCAGTAAACCTAGCTAAAAAAGGCGTGCATACACAGGTGTGGAATCGTTCAGATGCTCCAACGCTTCGAGCAGTGCAAGCAGGTGCTCACCGCATAAGTGCACTTGCAGATATTGATGCTTCGATTATTTTAAGTGTCCTTCCTGACATGCCGCAGGTGCAAGAAGTCTTAGATAACGGACTACTTAACGCCCTGAATGCTGGCGATATTTTCGTAGTAATGGGAACAGTCTCTCCAGTCGCTGTTCAAAAACTTGGAGATCAGCTTGCGCAGCGTGGAGTACATCTTCTGGATGCGCCAGTAAGCGGTGGTGATGTTGGCGCAGAGAACGCGACCTTGTCCATCATGGTCGGTGGAGATGCGCAAACCCTGAAAAAAGTAATGCCTACATTTGAAAAAATCGGAACAACGATTCGTCATCTCGGTCCACTTGGCGCTGGTGAAATAGCAAAAGCGTGCAATCAAATAGTAGTTGCAGTGACTCTCAGCGCACTCGCCGAAGCTCTTACACTTGGACGCAAATCTGGACTCGATGATGCGATGCTCTTGGATATTTTGGCTGGTGGGCTTGCTGGCTCACAAGTTTTAAACGTCAAACGAGAGAAACTTGAATCAGGTGATTTTACTCCGGGTGGATCTGCAGTTTTTCAGTTAAAAGATTTAAAGTTTGCACTAGAAGCTGGCGAGCAAAGCGGCACAGCGCTGCCCGTTACACAAGAAGTTGCATCACTCTTTACAGCTCTTGTTGATGCAGGTGATGGGTCTTTGGATCACAGCGCAATCATTCGCGAAATAGAGAGAAGAAGTCAGCCCTAAGCTCTCGCAACAATATTGATTAACTCTTCGCCTCGAGCCAGACGCGCAAGTTGCTGTTCCACAAGGATTTTCCCGCGGCTTTCAAAGGCAGAAGAATCCCCCCCTACGTGAGGTGAGATGATGCAATTCTTGGCGCTCCAAAGCCGATGTCCAACCGGTAATGGTTCTGGGTCAGTCACATCTAATCCTGCGTAGAGACGTCCTGAATTAAGTTCTTTCAAAAGTGCTTCCGTGTCAATCACTGGTCCTCGAGCAACGTTAATTATGAGAGAACCGTTTTTCATTAGTCCTAATCGATCAGAGTTAAAGAGACCTCTGCTTTGATCGTTAAGTGGAAGAGTTAAGAAAACAATGTCAAAGGTTGAAAGTAGCTCATCAAGTCTCTCCATACCAAGTGCGCCAGCAGTAGCACTTCTAGAGAAACCTGTGATTGTTACATCGAATCCACTGAGTGATCTAGCAAGAGATTGACCAATCGAACCAAAGCCAACAATTGCAATATTGCTGTCATTAAAGGATGGATACCGTTCGTGTAACCATTCGCCTCTGTCTTGAGCGCGGACAAAATCTGCCAGGCCACGCCGACTTGCGATTGCGAGCCCGATTGCCAATTCAGAAGTAGATGCGTCGTGAACACCGCGAGCATTACATAAAATCATTCCCGGACGTAAGTATTCAATTGCATCATCAAAGCCAGCATTAGGAACTTGAAGATATTTTAGGTTGGGCATTTTTCTTGCAAAAGCGAGGGCGTCGCTTCCCCCCATATATTGCGGGACAAAGAAATCAATTGCACCAAGATCTGCGCTTTCCAGCGAACATGTCGCAGGCCCCAGTGCGGTGATTCCTTCAGGAACTATCAAGTCATCCCATTGTGTCCATACCGTCATCTTCATTGGAGAAGGATAGGCGTTAACTATTTAATTTGTACGTTTTTACTGGCGATGCACACTAGAGGCATCTCTGCTTCGAGGCTAGAGTTCTCCCACAAGCAATGCGGCTTTGTGTGAGGGGTGGAAAGTGCCGGATAACGGTGAAGTAATAATTTCGATTCGTAATCTCTCACGAAAATTTAACTCAGTCACTGCCGTAGATGATGTTGACCTTGATGTAATTGCAGGTGAATTTCTAACACTTCTTGGGCCCTCGGGTTCTGGGAAAACGACTGTTCTACGAATGATTGCTGGCTTTGAAAAGCCAGATTCAGGAACAATTTCCCTTGCAGGCAAGGATGTTTCTCAATTGCCACCCTATGAGCGAGATGTAAATACTGTTTTTCAAGATTACGCACTCTTCCCTCATATGAGCGTTGCTGAAAATATTGAGTATGGGTTGCGCGTTAAAGGAGTTTCCAAGGTAGAACGTCGCGCTGCCTCCGAAAAGGCTCTCGAGCAGGTTCGCCTGTCAGGTTATGGCGACCGCAAGCCAAATCAGCTTTCTGGTGGCCAACGTCAAAGAGTTGCTTTGGCTCGAGCGATTATCAATCGCCCTTCGGTGCTACTTCTTGATGAACCTTTAGGAGCCTTGGATTTAAAACTTCGCGAGCAGATGCAAATTGAGTTAAAAGAATTACAGAAAGAATTGGGGATCACTTTCATTTTTGTCACCCACGATCAGGAAGAAGCTCTCACAATGAGTGATCGGATTGCAATTTTTAATAAAGGAAAAATTGAGCAAATTGCTTCTCCCCAGGAAATTTATGAAAGACCTCGCACAAGTTTTGTCTCTGAGTTTGTTGGAAAAATTAATAAAATTACTGTTGGCGGAGAAGAAATCAATATAAGACCAGAGTTTGTGACTATTTTTAGAACTGAATCAACAGCAGTTTCCCAACTCAAAGGTAGAGTTAAAGATGTTATTTTTTCAGGCGCAGTGACGCGCTACCTGGTAGAAGCTGATCGCAATCCTATGATCATCGCAAATAATGCACACGATTCGATTGAGGTTGGAGACCAAGTATCTATCTCTTGGGCGAAGGATAAAGAATTCCTAGTGAAATAGATTCATTAGGGGACCATGTTCAAAGGCTGAATATGGACTGTAAAGATGGAGGTACAGGTGCGTAATAAGCGTCTGTTTTCAAAGTTTGCAGCACTATCAGCTGCAGCGCTCATTCTCGCTGGATGTGGCTCAAGTTCAGACACAGCGACATCTGGTGTGCCCAAAGTAGAAATGCTCAAGGAGCTTGGTGCTGGTGAAGGCCAAGTCAATATTGTTGCATGGGCAGGCTATGTAGAAAATGGTTCCACTGATCCAAAGGTTGACTGGGTTTCTGATTTCGAAGGTGAAACTGGATGCAAAGTAAATGTAAAGGTCGGAGCAACTTCTGATGACATGGTCTCACTGATGAAAAGTGGTGAATACGATGTCGTTTCAGCTTCCGGTGATGCATCACTTCGTTTAATTTACGGTGGCGATGTTGCCCCTGTTAACACTGACTTGATTCCAAATTACGCAGATGTATTTGCTGGTTTGAAAGATCAACAGTGGAACTCTGTTGATGGAGTTGCTTATGGTGTTCCTCACGGACGCGGTGCAAATCTTTTGGCTTACCGTACAGATATCGTAAAGCCAGCTCCAACATCGTGGGGTTCAGTCTTTGATGAGAATTCACCATACAAGGGAAAAATCACTGCATATGACTCACCAATTTATCTCGCCGATGCTGCTTTGTATCTCATGAAGACTCAGCCAGATCTTGGGATTACGTATCCTTACGCACTCGATCAAAAGCAGTTTGACGCAGCAGTTGCACTATTGACTGCACAAAAGCCATTGATCGGTGAATATTGGGGAGATTACCTCAAGCACGTAGCCTCACTTAAATCAGGTGGAACTGTTCTTGGAACCACATGGCAAGTAAATATCAATCTTGCTCAAAGTGAAGGTACAAAAGTTGAAGGTATCAAGCCTGTTGAAGGTTCAACAGGGTGGTCTGATACCTGGATGATTAGTAGCAAGTCTAAGAATCCAAACTGTGCATACATGTGGATGGATCACATTGCATCTCCTAAAGCCAACGCAGCAGTTGCTGAGTGGTTTGGTGAGGCGCCATCTAATGCCAAGGCCTGTGACATAACAGCAGATCCAAACTTCTGCACCACTTATCACGCAGCCGATGAGGCATATTGGACAGATGTCTACTACTGGAATACGCCTACAGAGGCGTGTCTCGATGGTCGTACAGATGTGCAATGCATTCCGTACTCTGAATGGGTGAAAGCCTGGTCAAGTTTGCGCAATAGTTAATTAGGCCGCTGGGTGCGGGATTCATTTCTCGCACCCAGCACTTTTTTTATTAGATGAATTAATTAAATGAGACGTCAAGGGGTGTGATCTTGAGGCAACTAGCAACATGGATGCATAAACACCCTCGTGCCCGACTCGGTGCCCTCCTCTTTGCACCAGGCTTATGGCTTGTCGTTGCATACCTTGGCGCACTTGCTGCTCTACTCGTTACCGCGTTTTTCACGATAGATAGCTTTACTGGAAATGTTCTCTACCGATTTAATCTGGATAATTTCCACGACATGCTTACCGATGCGGCATACAAAAATGTTTTCCTTCGCACTTTAGGGATTGCTGTTGCAGTCACAGTAATCTGCACGGTAATTGCGATTCCCATGGCGTTGTTTATGGCTAAAGTCGCTCACCCTAAGTACAGAAAAATCCTTGTTGCTTTAGTCCTGACTCCACTGTGGGCGTCTTATCTTGTAAAGATTTATGCATGGCGCACAATGCTTGAACCTGGCTCTGGGGTTATCGATTGGCTACTAGGTCCAATCGGAATTCATTCACCAGGATTCGGGGGATCGGCAATTATTTTAGGTCTCTCATATTTGTGGTTGCCTTATATGATTTTACCAATTTACGCAGGACTCGATCGTCTACCCAATAACTTATTGGACGCTTCTAGCGACTTAGGCGCAGGTAATTTTCACACATTCCGTCGAATAGTTCTTCCTCTTATTTTTCCAAGCATTGTTGCTGGGTCACTCTTTACATTCTCACTGAGTTTGGGCGATTACATCACCGCACAAATTATTGGAGGAAAACTACAACTACTCGGAAATGTTGTGTATCAAAATTTCAGCATTAATCTTCCATTTGCTGCCACTATTTCATTCATTCCAGTCTCAATTATGGCGCTCTATCTGTGGATGGTTCGTCGCACTGGCGCACTGGCGGATCTATAAATGACAATTTCGCGTGGCGCTCGCTACATCCTTGCTTCCCTCATGGGGGTAGGTCTGGCTTTTATTTACATTCCATTGTCAGTGGTTGTGATTAATTCATTTAACAGTAGTAAAACTTTTAGTTGGCCCCCCACTCAGTTCACCACACAGTGGTGGGTGAAGGCTGCAGCCAACGAAGGTGTGCGATCTGCATTGCGCTGGAGTTTGCTTGCTGGAGCACTAGCTACAGCAGTTGCTCTTGTATTAGGCACTGCGTTGGCCTTTGCCGTTGCGCGTTATACCTTCTTCGGTCGAGACCTAATTTCACTTCTCGTTGTTCTTCCAATTTCCCTGCCTGGAGTAGTCACCGGTATTGCTCTTAACAGTGCGTTCACTAAGGGTTTAGGAATGTCGACCGGTCTTTTAACAATAGTTATTGGGCACGCAACATTTTGTATTGTCATCGTCTATAACAATGCATTTGCCCGACTCAAGCGAATGGGCTCTAGTTTGCAAGAGGCGTCAATGGACCTAGGGGCTAATGGGATCACAACTTTTCGCCTTGTAACTTTGCCTAATTTACTTTCAGCTCTCGTCGCTGGAGGACTTCTCGCTTTTGGGCTTTCATTTGATGAGATTGTCGTTACGACTTTCACTGCGGGTCCCGGTATTCAAACGTTGCCGGTATGGATCTATAACAACTTATTTAGACCTAATCAGGCGCCAATTGTTAATGTAGTTGCGGCGGTACTCGTATTGCTCTCTATAGTGCCCATCTATTTATCCCAACGCCTAAGCCAGGATTCCGCAACCGGTGGTCGCATTTAATATTTGTTAATAAATAAGTTAGGCCCCTAGTGAATACATCTTCACTGGGGGCCTAACTTATTTAATTAAGTGATGTGGATTTAAGGATTTACTCGAATATCCACACGGCGGTTAAGGACCTGTCCAGACTTCTTATTTGAAGCTACTGGATCAGCTTCTGCTACAGCCGCTTTGTTGATTGTGATGCCATAGACAGAAAGTGCCTTTGCGAGGTATTTCAGAACGTTGTTCGAACGTGCCTCAGAAAGCTTCTGATTATCGAAAGAACCCTTACCGCGTGAATCAGTATGGCCAGTCAAATCGATGGATGTAAATCCATGAGCAACAACTGTTGCTACAACTTTATCCAAAATCTTCTTGGCTTCAGCTGTCAGGTATGACTTAGCGAGATTGAAGTTCACGTTTGCAAGATCCACAGGAATTGGCTCGATGCTGAGTGGCACTGATACTTCTTTGCCGGCTGCATCGCGAACTACTGCAGAGATCTTGTCCTTAGGTCCGAAGAGTGAAGTAAGTTCTACTTGGCCATCAGCCAAAATCTTCACTGTAACTTCCTTGCCATTGATTAACACTTTCTTCAATGTATAACCAGTAGGCATATCAATAGTAACTACCTGTGCAATAGGAACGATTTGATTGACAACTAACTTCTTCTTGCCAATTTTTTCGTCAACTGATGCGTTCAATGAAAGAAGAGTTGGTCCTGGAACTGGCGCAGCTTCCTTCTTCTTCCACTGCGCAGTAACAGTTAAGTTGCCAGTTGGCGAAACCGGTCCTGGTATATCCCACCCTAGGAATTCGTACTCATCGCAGTCACCAAGACCTGAGAAAGCGCCAAATGTTTTAGGAAGTGTGAAAGTAGCTGAAGATCGTGGACCTACTGGGCATCCTCCACCAGTAATGAACGTCAATGTGTATTCAGTTGGTGCAGGAGATGGACCTGGTGGTGGTGGTGGGTTTGTCGCACAGTTCCAGATTGCCCATAAGGTGGTGTCAACTGCAAATCCTGCAGTCAAACTTTCAGCTGAAATCGCAGTTGTAGAATCTGAAGCAAGACCCCAACCAACAAATGTACAAGTCTTACCGGTGACCGGCTTACGACCAGTTGGTCCCGCTTGAGGATTGTATGGAGTATTGACCGTGGTGGTTTCATCTCCAGGTTCCCCGGAACCACCGTTTGCATCGTAATGAACAGTGATTGTTTCCGCTGGAACTAGCAGAGTCCAGTTACCGTAGAGAGTTGTACAAGCAGTTGGGAAGTAATCTGTGAGAAGTACATCTGATTCGTACTCAGTCCATCCGCTAAAACTGTAATTATCTCGAGTGCCTTCACCGTGACTAATAATCATGATGCCGTCATTTACTGTAGTGGATTCCCCAATATTTACAGTGGTCGTTTCACTAATTGGAAGTCCGTCGTGGTTTGGATCCCAAGAGATAACCCAAGAACCGGTCTTGTGCCAAATTGCGTAGAGAACCACAGTTGAAACAGATGTATCTGTGTATGTAAATGTGTCAGACTCAATAAGCACTGGAATCTCAATGACGCTTGGATCATCAAGTGACCAACCATCAAAAGCCCAGCCGCAGACTGGAGATTCGGCATCAAGGTCAATGAGTGCAGTCTCAGTATCAGATTTTAGCTTTGGTCCTGTTTCACCGGGGCAAGAATAAAATCCGGGTGGCACAAGAGCTGTGTTTGTGTCGGTTGATTCGCAATTGTAATCAATTACATATTCTTCTGGAGCAGGAGGCGCAGTAACTTCCACGGTCCAATGAGTGATGTAACAGTGGTGAACGTAGGTATATGTATATTCATCGTGACTTCCGGATGTCGAACTTGGCCCGACCGAAGAAACCTTCACTCGTTGATCTGTTTTATATTTCTTGAAATCAATGTCAAAAGTACCCACTGTGTTTGTGTCATTAACAGTGCCTGTAGCCTTTTTTGTAATTGGATCAAATGTAAAGGTAAAACCTGATGGGGCAGTTGATGTGTCATGAGCTGTCACGCCGTAATATTTAATGTCCCCACTTGCAGTTGGCCAGACAGGCGCTCCAACTGTTGTTGTATCAACAGCACAGACTCGCTCTAGTTCGACAGGATCCGTGATCTCGCGTGTATTTGCATTCCCGACGCTCCCCGTGAGATCCCAGATATCAAAACTGTTGCCATTTTGAACCGAGACCGAGTTTGTGGTGAGGGTCTCTTTACTGTTCGCAGTAGCTGCGGGCGCCACGATAAGTGATGCCACAAATCCAATAATCGTAATCGCTGAGATAACGCGAAACTTACGGTTAGTAATAATCATTCTTTTCCCCAAATCAAAAGACACTTTTTAGAATTAGGCCAACAATATAGAACTAGCACTTAAAACACCAGTCTACGAGCGGAACAGAGGTGCGGACCCCACAATCTAGGGCTACCCAGACCGATTCATCCCATTTCACAATACCTTCAGGCGCGACAGGTGCTAAATTTTCGAAATGTCACCATCGAGGGTCCGATCACTGAGGGCTCCCTGGGCTGGAATTGTGGCCCTTTCTGGGGGTCTACTGGGAGGTGATTTTGCCGCCCAATTAGTTGGGAACTGGAATAGCCCCGTCACATCTATAGGCAATCGCATCATCAACCATGTCCCCTCCGGGGTGAAAAGTTGGGTAATTACAGTTTTTGGGGGGAATGACAAGAAATTCTTAATCGTCGTGATTACTGCTGCTGTACTAGTAATAGGTATGTACATCGGAAAAATGTTTATCAACGGTGGAGTCACTACTTCGTACGCAATAATCGGGGCGCTCGCGGTGATTGGATCTATCGCATCAGTTTTTGATGAGCAAGCTAATTTCTTCTCCATACTCCCCTCGCTGATTTCTGCAGGCGTATCCGTTGCATTGCTCAAATGGTTGGGGCGAGAGAGTTCTGTGAAGACAGAGGGATCTGTCGAAATTTCGCGGCGTGATGTTTTCAAGGTCTCTTCGGTTGTTGCTTCTATGGCTGTGGTCTCGACAATCACAGGTCGATATCTCAAAGAGCGGACCAAAATTCAATTAGATCGAATCAGCGTTTCATTGCCAAAACCCGCGAAATCTCTTAAAGCTACAGACCTTATTGATCCTGCCGATTCGGTACCAGGACTTTCAAAACTGTATACGCCAAACGCAGAATTTTTTCGCATTGATACTGCTATTCAAGTTCCACATATTTTGACCAGCGAATGGTCACTCAAAATTGATGGACTAGTTGAAAATCCATTTGAAATTTCTTATGACCAACTCATTAGTCGGCCGACTTTCGAACTCGATAACACAATCTCGTGCGTATCAAATGAAGTGGGAGGGCCATTAGTCGGCAATGCTCGTTGGCTCGGCGTGCGTCTTGATGATCTCATTGCCGAGGCGAGACCACTCGCGCGGGCGGATCAAATCATGAGTTACTCCAAAGATGGTTTCTCAGCAGGTTTCCCCACCGCAGTACTCGATGGGCGAGATGCAATGATTGCTATTGCAATGAATGGTGAAGCGCTTCCACTAGAGCATGGATTTCCTGCGCGCATAATTGTTCCTGGTTTGTATGGATACGTTTCTGCGACGAAGTGGTTGACGCATATTGAATTAACTCGCTTTGATAAAAAACAGGGGTACTGGGTTCCACGTGGTTGGGCTGCCTTAGCACCAATTAAAATGCAATCACGAATTGATACTCCAACAGATTTCTCAGATCTGTCGCCAGGAAAAATGGCGATTGCTGGAGTTGCATGGGCTCCACTTGAAGGAATTGAAAAAGTTGAAGTACGAATCGATAAAGGCGTTTGGGTCTCGGCGGTGCTTGGGCCTGAAATTGCCAACACAACGTGGCGTCAGTGGTGGATAGACTGGGATGCACCAGTAGGCAAGCATGAAATATCAGTGCGGGCGGTAAATAAAAAAGGTGTGACACAAACGAGTGTTCCGGCAAGCGTGGACCCTGATGGTGCGCAAGGTTGGCACACAATAAATGTTGAGTCTGCTTAAGACAATTAGATTATCCCTAGCTCTAATCCATCAAGGACTTCTTTGGCTCGGATTTTTAATTCAGGAAGATCTGACAGTCTTTTAAGACCAAAAACCTGTTGGCTCATGCGGTGATTCTTTGCAAATTCTTCGTGATGACGATCAAGAAAATCCCAATACAAAGTGGTGAATGGGCAAGCGGTATCGCCCACTCGAAGTTTAGGATTGTATGTACAGCCCTTGCAGTAGTTGCTCATGCGCGAGATATACGCCCCACCTGCCGCATAAGGTTTTGTCATCATCTGACCGCCATCTGCATGCAAACCCATTCCAATGACATTGGGAACCATCACCCATTCTGTGGCATCAATAAATACTTCCCGCATCCAGTCCAGAAACTCTTGAGGATTTGTGCCAGTCAGAAGTGCCAGATTGCTCAAAACCATGAGGCGCGGAATGTGGTGAACCCACGCTCGATTATTAATATCGGTAACCGTAGATTTCATACAGTTCATCGATGTCTTTTCTGGATCACTAAATAACGGTAATAGTTTTCTCGTGGCTGCTAGTTGATTATTATTTCGATAGTCCGCACCTAAATACCAATACATCCCATTTACATACTCGCGCCATCCAATGATTTGGCGAACAAATCCTTCGCAGGATGCAATAGG
>CAFBSG010000016.1_pt1 | contig 28494 bp, 27 predicted proteins | sample 7270301 | NCBI WGS metagenome assembly CAFBSG01 (sample SAMEA6814059, study PRJEB35770) | freshwater metagenome | biome: Freshwater; feature: Freshwater reservoir; material: water | place: Czech Republic | collected 2017-05-23 | depth 30m m | reverse complement strand
TTCGTCACCGCAAGGGACTTCCTGTTCGTGGTCAGCGCACACATACAAATGCTCGTACTCGCAAGGGTCCACGTAAGGCAATTGCAGGTAAGAAGAAGGTGACTAAGTAATGGCCGCTCCTAAGTCAAAGACCGCCGCAACAAAAGGCAAGGTCAAACTCCGTAAAAAAGAGAAGAAGAATGTTGCCGTTGGAAATGCTTACATCAAGAGCACATTCAACAACACAATTATTTCTATTACCGATACAACGGGCGCTGTTATCTCTTGGGCTTCATCTGGCCAGGTTGGTTTCAAAGGCTCACGTAAGTCAACTCCATTCGCAGCACAGCTTGCAGCAGAAGCCGCAGCTCGTCGCGCACAGGAGCATGGACTTAAGAAGGTAGATGTATTTGTTAAGGGTCCAGGTTCTGGACGCGAAACTGCAATCCGTTCATTGCAAGCAGCTGGTTTGGAAGTTGGTGCCATCTCTGATGTAACACCAGCACCACACAATGGTTGCCGTCCAACTAAGCCTCGTCGAGTATAGGGAGAGAATAGAAAATGGCTCGTTATACCGGAGCAGACTGCAAGCGTTGCCGTCGCGAGAAAGTAAAACTTTTCCTTAAGGGATCTAAGTGCGATGGACCTAAGTGTCCAATCGAGTCACGTCCATACCCACCTGGGCAACATGGTCGTGGCCGCGCAAAGGAATCCGAATACTTATTACAGATGCGTGAAAAGCAGAAGTGTGCGCGTATTTACGGCGTACTCGAGAAGCAATTCCGTGGCTACTACGAAGAAGCTAACCGCAAGCAGGGCAAGACAGGTGAAAACCTTCTTGTCATTCTTGAAACACGACTAGATAACGTTGTATTCCGTGCAGGCTTTGCAAAGAGCCGAGACATGGCGCGTCAATTAGTTCGTCACGGTCACTTCCTCGTCAATGGCAAGAAGGTAAATATTCCTTCATTCCGTGTATCGGCTATGGACATCATTGATGTTCTTCCAAAGTCGTTAGACCTCACACCATTTATCGTGGCAAGCGCCGAACTTGGCGAAAAATCCGTTCCAGCGTGGATGGAAGTTGTTGGTTCGCAAATGCGCGTCATCATCCATGGCGTGCCAGCACGCGCGGTTATTGATACCCAAGTGCAAGAACAGCTGATCGTTGAGCTCTACTCCAAGTAATCCATATTGCTTAGAGAGAAAAATTTAATTAAGGCACTAGGTAATTCCCAACCAAAGGCAAAAGAGGAGATCAAATAGTGGTTCTCCGTGACAAGAAAGAGGAGCAGCAGTGCTAATTGCACAACGTCCGACTCTCAGTGAAGAAGTAGTTTCCGAGCATCGCTCACGGTTCATTATCGAGCCGCTAGAGCCAGGTTTTGGTTACACCCTTGGCAACTCAATGCGCCGTACATTGCTTTCATCCATTCCGGGTGCAGCAGTAACAAGCATTCGCGTTGCTGGTGCGCTCCACGAGTTCACCACTCTCGAAGGTGTAAAAGAAGACCTCACGGATATCGTTTTGAACATCAAGAACTTGGTGCTCTCATCCGATAACGATGAGCCAAGCGTTCTCTACATCCGCAAGAATGGAACCGGTCCAGTTACTGGTGCCGATATTGCTGTTCCAACTGGCGTTGAAGTACATAACCCAGAACTACACATCGCAACACTAAACGGAAAAGCCAATATTGAAATTGAACTTACTGTTGAGCGCGGTCGTGGATATGTCACTGCAGTGCAGAACAAGCAAGCTGGAGCAGAAATTGGTCGCATTCCTGTTGACTCAATTTATTCACCAGTTTTAAAGGTGACATACAAAGTTGAAGCAACTCGCGTTGAACAGCGTACTGACTTTGATCGTCTCGTCATTGATGTAGAAGCAAAGCCATCAATGAAGCCACGCGATGCTGTTGCCTCTGCTGGTAAAACTCTCGTTGAACTCTTCGGTCTTGCACGTGAACTCAATGTCGATGCTGAAGGTATCGAAATGGGACCATCCGTTCTTGATGCTGCACTAGCTGCAGATCTTGCCCTTCCAATCGAAGATCTTGATCTCACAGTTCGTTCATATAACTGCCTCAAGCGCGAAGGCATCCACACAGTTGGCGAACTCGTCAACCGTTCAGAAGCTGACCTACTTGATATCCGCAACTTTGGTTCAAAATCAATCGATGAGGTTAAGGCGAAGCTCATCTCTATGGGAATGTCACTTAAAGACAGCCCAGCAGGATTTGATCCAACTCAGCACCAAAATTACAACGCATCAGTTGACGATGACTTCGTCGATGCAGAGCAGGCCTAGGAGATACGAATATGCCAAAACCAACTAAAGGTCCTCGTCTGGGCAGTGGTCCATCACACCAGCGTCATATCTTGGCAACTCTTGCAGAACAGTTGTTTGAGAATGGAAAGATCACAACTACAGAGGCAAAGGCTAAGCGCCTACGCCCACTTGCAGAAAAGCTGATCACATTCGCAAAGACTGGTGACCTACCTGCTCGTCGTCGCGTATTGGCAACAATTCGCAACAAGAGCGTTGTACATACACTCTTTACGGAAATCGGTCCACGTTTTGTTAATCGCAATGGTGGATACACACGTATTACTAAGATTGGGCCACGCAAGGGCGATAATGCTCCAATGGCTGTCATCGAAGTTCTTACTGAGAAAGATAACTAAGCTTTAATTAATTAATTCTTAGTTAAAAAGATTATGACGGAACCCACTCTCTACCCAGAGAGTGGGTTTCTTCGTTTGCGTATCGATGTCGCCTACGATGGAAGCAACTATTTTGGATGGGCTAAACAGCCAGATCGCCGCACAATTCAAGAAGAGATTGAAAAAGCCATCGGCATGATTGTGAGAGCTGACGTGCAGTCAATTGTTGCAGGGCGAACTGATGCTGGTGTTCATGCAACAGGGCAAGTGATTCATGTTGATATTGCCGAAAGTACCAACGTGGATGACCTTGCCTACAAACTCAATCGAATTCTTGATGAAGACATTCGCATCATGAAAATATCCCTTGCCCCACCAGCATTTCATGCACGATTTTCTGCCCTTCGCCGGACTTATGAATACAAAATTTTAGATGCCAATCGCGCCCTTAATCCTCTCCATCGTTTAGATGTAACCCCTTGGTATCGACCACTTGATGCAGAGCGATTGAATGAGGCAAGCGCCTTGTTATTGGGAGAACATGACTTTGCTGCATTTTGTAAATTCCGAGAAGGCGCCACCACGTATCGAAATCTTGAGAAATATAATTGGATACGAAATGACAGTGGAATTCTTGTGTCCGAGATAACTGCCGATGCATTTTGTTATTCCATGGTTCGAAATCTCGTTGGAGCAGTTATCTGTGTTGCGGATGGAAGATTTGAAAATTCCTGGCTTATTTCAATGCTTGAAAATCGCGAAAGACTCACAGACAGCTTGGTATTTCCTTCGCGCGGACTTACTCTGACTCACGTTGAGTACCCCAAGGATGCAGACTTAGCCGATCGGGCAATGATCACAATTGCTCGGCGATTGGAAGAAAATAACTAATGGGACACATTGATGTCAGCGGCGTGGAATACGCACTCTCAGATGGTCGGGTTCTCCTTGCCGATGTTAACTTTCGAGTTGGTGATGGAGCCAAAGTTGCCCTGATTGGAGCAAACGGATCTGGCAAAACAACTCTCATTCGAATGATCTGTGGTGACATCTCACCCGATGTAGGAAGCATCGCAATAACTGGCGGCCTTGGAGTAATGCGTCAATTTATTGGGTCAGTGCGTGATGAAACAACTGTGCGCGAGCTACTTATCTCAGTGGCACCTGCACGAATTCGCGAGGCATCAGAAAAACTCATTACAAGTGAAGCGCTCATGATTGCCTCGGAGAGCGAAAAAGATCAGATGAATTATGCCCAAGCCATTGTTGATTGGGGAGATGCTGGAGGGTATGACTTTGAAGTCATTTGGGATGTCTGCTGCACTGAAGCGTTAGGAAAATCTTTTGATGATGTTGCTAGCCGCCAAGTAAATACTTTATCTGGAGGAGAACAGAAGAAACTTGTTTTGCGAGCCCTCCTTGAAGGTCCCGAAGAGGTTTTGGTTCTCGATGAACCTGATAACTATCTCGACGTTCCATCCAAGCGATGGCTTGAAGAAACTATCTCTGCTACAAAGAAAACTATTTTATTTGTTAGTCACGATAGAGAATTATTGGAAAGGACTGCCACTCGAATTGTTACCCTCGAGCAGGGAGCCCAGGGCAACACCGCTTGGATTCATGGTGGAAAATTTTCAACATGGCATGAAGCGCGTAAAGCGCGTAATGCGCGATTTGCAGAATTACTTTTACGATGGGAAGAGGAGCACCAGCGACTTAAAGAATTGGTGCGAACCTTACAAATACAAGCAGCTATCAGCCCGGACATGGCATCTAAATATCGAGCTATGCAAACTCGATTACGTAAGTTTGAAGAACTTGGCGCACCGGAGGCGCCACCAATCGAACAAGATGTCAGAGTTGGTTTGCGGGGTGGTCGTACGGGACTTCGAGCTCTCACTTTTGAAAATCTTTCACTCACTGGATTAACGGAACCATTTAATTTTGAGGCTTTTTTCGGTGATCGAATTGCAGTGCTTGGAAAAAATGGCACAGGAAAATCTCACTTCCTTCGATTGATTTCGGGTGAGTCATCGGTGAAATATTCAGGCACTTTTAAAGTCGGTGCGCGAGTGGAAGTTGGTTACTTCGCCCAAACACATGCTCATCCAGAATTTGAGAGTAAAACACTTATTGAAATACTGTGGCAAACGTATTCTCTTCAGCTTGGACCCGCGAAGAGTGTTTTGCGCAAGTATGAAATTCACAATCAGGCGGAACAGAAATTTTCTTCACTCTCTGGCGGCCAGCAAGCGCGCTTTCAAGTATTACTGCTCGAACTTTCTGGATCCACATTGCTACTCCTGGATGAACCTACAGATAACCTTGATTTGGCTAGCGCAGAAAGCCTGGAGCGCGCCCTTGATCAATATGAAGGAACCGTCATTACGGTGACCCATGACCGTTGGTTCACTAAGGGATTTAATAGATTCTTGATTTTTGGTGCCAATGGGCAGGTATATGAGAGCCCAGAGCCTATTTTTGAGCACTAAAAAGAGGTCCGATTGCCCCTTTTATCCGCTCTTTCCTCATTTTGACCCGCACACCGCTTAAAAGGTACCCTTTGCCTCCTGTGCACAAAGCACGAGTTTTCAACCCCACGGTAGATGAAATAAGAAGAAGGTAGAACAGAGCATGCGTACATATAGTCCTAAGCCTGGAGATTCAGCGCCAACATGGCACGTAATCGACGCGCAAGATGTAGTTCTCGGACGACTTGCAACACATGCTGCAGTCCTTCTTCGTGGAAAGCACAAAGCAACTTTCGCACCTCACATGGACATGGGCGACTTTGTCATTGTGATCAACGCAGAGAAGATTGCACTCTCTGGCCAAAAGACTAAGCAAAAATTTGCTCACATGCACTCTGGTTTCCCAGGTGGTCTGACATCAACTGTGTACGGCGAACTTCTTGAGAAGCACCCAACACGCGCTGTTGAAAAAGCAATCAAAGGAATGCTTCCTAAGAACCGTTTAGGTCGTGCGATTTCTTCAAAGCTTAAGGTGTATGCAGGTCCAGAACATCCACATGCAGCACAAGCACCAAAGCCATATGTATTCACCCAAGTTTCCCAAATCGTCAAGTAATCGTTAACAAAGAAAATCAAAGGAAAATAATTCATGATGTCTGAGAACTCAATCGTTAACGATCTTGATGAGAACGAAATTCCAACTTCGTACACATCGTCAACTCCAGCACCAGCAACAAACCGCCCAGCACTTACAGGTCCTGGCGCCGGTGTTGGTCGCCGTAAAGAAGCTGTTGCGCGCGTGCGCCTCGTTCCAGGAACTGGTCGTTGGGTTGTTAATGGCAAGACTCTTGAGAATTACTTTCCAAACAAGGTTCACCAACAACTAGTCTCTGAGCCATTTCGCACTGTGGGTGCTGAAGGTTCATACGATGTTTTTGCTCGCATCAACGGTGGCGGAGTTTCTGGCCAAGCAGGTGCGCTACGTCTTGGCGTAGCTCGCTCACTCAATGAAATTGATACAGAAGCACATCGTCCAGCATTGAAAAAAGCTGGATTCCTTTCACGTGATGCACGTGTTATCGAGCGCAAGAAGTACGGCCTTAAGAAGGCTCGTAAGCGTTCTCAATACAGCAAGCGCTAAATCTCTCTCTAGCTTGGAGGCAACTTCCGTGGCGCTATTTGGCACCGATGGAATTCGTGGCTTAGCTAATGTGGACCTCACTGCTGAATTAGCACTTGATGTTGCAGTTGCTGCGGCACATATTCTCATCGAATCTTTAGGTTCAACTCATACACGCCCTCGCGCAATTGTTGGTCAAGATTCGCGCGCTTCTGGAGAGTTTCTCGAAGCCGCAGTGGTTGCTGGCCTTACCTCTGCAGGTGTTGATGTATATCGAGTGGGTATTTTGCCAACACCAGCAGTCGCATTTTTAGTTGCTGAAACAGGAGCTGATCTTGGCGTAATGATTAGCGCCTCTCATAATCCAATGCCCGATAACGGAATTAAATTATTTTCGCGCGGCGGCGGAAAGCTTGATGACGCAGTTGAGGCTGCAATAGAAGCACGCATGGGCGAGCCATGGCAGCGACCAACAGGCCTAGGCGTTGGTCGAGCAATTAGCGATGAAAGTGCAACGGAGAAATACCTTGCTCATTTACTATCAACTCTTGATACAAGCCTAGAAGGTATAAAAGTTATTGTGGATTGCGCCAATGGTGCATCTTCATACGTCTCGCCCGAAGCACTTCGACGTGCAGGCGCCGACGTGATTGCGATTGCACATACTCCAGATGGTTGGAATATCAATGAAGGTGTTGGCTCGACTCACTTGGAAAATCTTCGTGTGGCCGTACTCAATGAAAAGGCTGATATCGGTATTGCTCACGATGGAGATGCCGATCGCTGTCTTGTTATTTCTGCACAAGGCGATGTCATCGATGGAGATCAGATCCTGACAATTTTGGCAAAAAGTTTTAAAGAACGAGGAATGCTCGAAGGGAATACTGTCGTTGCCACCGTTATGAGCAACTTAGGTTTCATGCATGCTATGAAAGCGGCAGAAATAAATGTGGTCACCACTGCCGTGGGAGATCGCTACGTTCTTGAAACCATGCTTGCTAATGGTTTCATACTTGGTGGAGAACAGTCCGGTCATTTAATCTTGAAGAATTTTGCCAACACTGGTGATGGGGTTCTCACTGCGCTTGCGTTACTGCAAGAAATGAAACGCACAAATAAAACAATTTCAGAACTTGCATCGATTATGCAACGATTCCCTCAGGTGCTCATTAATGTTGCTAACGTAGCCAAGGAACGACTTGAAACTTCTGTAGCCATTTCTGACGCAGTAACGCAGGCGACTAGCCAATTAGGTGACACTGGCCGAATTTTATTGCGCGCCTCTGGAACCGAGCCCCTAGTAAGAGTTATGGTTGAAGCACAGAGTGATAGCATCGCTAAAGAGATTGCGCAGAAACTTGCAAAAGTTGTCGAAGCAGAATTGAGGTAAGCCAGTGTGCGGAATTGTGGGATACACCGGACCGCAATCTGCCGTTACGCCACTGATTGAGGGCTTGCGTCGTTTGGAGTATCGCGGCTATGACTCTGCTGGGATTGCACTCGGCACTCCCAATACTTTATTTGTAGAAAAACGCGCAGGTAAATTAGCCAATCTAGAAGAGGCACTTGGGTCTGCTTCACCAGAAGTTCACTCTGGAATAGGACACACCCGTTGGGCAACTCATGGAGGGCCAACGGATCGCAACGCACATCCTCATCTAGATAATGAAGGAAAATTGGCAGTTATTCATAATGGAATTATTGAGAATTATTCACAATTAAAAGTTGAACTTGAAAGCAAAGGCCACACTTTTGAATCCGATACAGATACAGAATCTGTTGCGCACCTTCTGAGTGACCTTCGCAAGAAACACCATGGAGATTTATCGGCTGCAATGCGCGAAGCCGTACAGTCACTTCGCGGATCGTTCACTCTTCTCGCTGTTCACGCCGATGACCCAGAAACGATAGTGGGCGTTAGACGCAATTCACCATTGGTGGTCGGACTGGGCGTTGGTGAAAACTTTATGGCCTCAGATGTCGCTGCATTTATCCAATATACGAAGCGAGCTGTTGAACTTGGTCAAGATGAGGTTGTCACAATCACGCCTTCAAGTATTTCAATTACTGACCTCTATGGGGCAGAAGTTGCGCCCCGAGAATATGAAATCACGTGGGACGCCGCAGCTGCTCAAAAAGGTGGATTCACGCACTTCATGCTCAAAGAAATATTTGAACAACCCAAGGCGGTTGCAGATACTTTAATAGGTCGCCTCAGCGATAACAATCAAATTCTGCTCGATGAGTTGCATATGAATCCAGATGAAATTAGAGCACTGAAGAAGATAGTAGTTATCGCATGCGGAACTGCGTATCACGCAGGGATGATTGCAAAATATGCCATCGAAAAATGGGCAAAAATCTCCGTGGAAGTTGAAATTGCAAGTGAATATCGATATCGCGATCCCATTGTTGATTCGTCCACGTTGGTAATTGCGATTTCTCAATCAGGTGAGACGATGGATACGTTGATGGCGCTACGTCACGCTAAGGCTTCTGGAGCCCGAGTCCTCGCTGTGTGCAATACAAATAGTTCGACTATTCCTCGGGAATCAGATGCGGTTCTCTACACTCATGCGGGACCGGAAATTGCTGTTGCTTCTACTAAAGCGCTTCTAACTCAAATAATTGCTGTGTATCTCATTGGGATGCATCTTGCTCAAGTTCGAGGTGAATTATCAGATCAAGAAGTTGCACACCTATATTCCCAGGCTCTAGAGCTTCCAGGAAAAATTGAATCAATTCTTGAAACTGTCGAACCAATTCGTGAACTCACCCGAAAATTTGCTAAATCGGAGACCGTACTTTTCCTTGGTAGAAATATCGGTTACCCAGTAGCCCTTGAAGGAGCTCTTAAATTAAAAGAGTTGGCATATATGCATGCAGAAGGTTTTGCAGGCGGCGAGCTCAAGCACGGTCCGATTGCACTCATTGATAGCGAGATAGGAACACCTGTCATCGCAATCTTGCCTGCCGGGCACGAACATGGCCTCGATGAAAAGATGTTGAGCAATATTCAAGAAGTAAAAGCGCGTGGTGCTCGAGTAATTGTGATTGCCGAAGAAGGCGCGATGGTGGTCGGCGCTGAGCATGTCATTCGTATCCCAATTGCTCCACCGATTTTCCAACCAATCTTGGCAACTGTTCCATTGCAAGTCTTTGCCTACGAAATGGCAGTAGCTCGAGGTAATGATGTTGATCAGCCTCGTAATTTAGCTAAATCTGTCACGGTGGAGTAAATGCAAGAGGTTGCTCGCAGAAAGCAAATGTATAAGGCACTCCGCTGGTCAGCATTTTTCTTTGTTGGTTTCTTAGTTGTAACTCAGCAGGTCATTACAAACGGTCCACTCATCAGTATGGATGCGCGAATCGCAAATGCACATCGAGAAAATTTTCCGAATTGGATCGATTTCATTTTCATGAGAGTCGATAATCTTGGTTTGCGTGGACTCACCGCCACTGTTCTTCTGATTAGCGCACTGTTTATCTCTCGTAAATTCAAAACGTGGCGCCCATTAAACTTAGCCATTTTTTCACTCCTGACTCTCAATTTGGTCGTCGGGATACTTAAATTAGTTATTGGACGAACAAAGCCAAAACTTAATATTGACCTCATCTATGCCGGCGGCCTCTCCTATCCAAGTGGGCATGCATCAAATGCACTTCTCACGTGGGGTGTCCTGGCATACCTGCTCTATCGTTATGCACATATAGATAGGTATAGGGGTCGCTTAGCGAGCGCAGCAGTCCTCGTAGCGACATTTGCAATCTGTGTAGTTTCCTTAATTAGAAATACTCATTGGTTATCAGATCTCGTTGGAGGTCTTTTTATAGGCGCCACACTTCTGGTAATTGTGATTGCGGTGGATCGCTATGTTCCATCCAATAGCCAACGCTCTTAACTCTTAATACACTAAGCGCATGATCGAAGGTATCGGAATCGATGTAGTCGACATTGAACGCTTCCGACAATCACTCAATCGCACACCTGGGCTTCTTGAAAAACTCTTTACTGAGTTAGAAAGGGTTAAACCAATTGCCTCGCTAGCAGCTCGCTTCGCGGCTAAAGAAGCACTTGCGAAAGCCTTAAATGCAGGACACGGATTATCGTGGCATGAAGCAGAAGTAATAAATCTTGAAAGCGGTAAACCAGAATTTCTTTTTAGAGGCGAAATTGCTGATCGTGTAGAAGGTTCTCGAGTACACCTCTCTTTATCCCATGATGCCGGAATAGCCTCCGCAATGGTGATGGTGGAGAGCATGTAATGCGCGCCGAAATGCGAATTGATTTAAAAGCAATTGCTCACAATATTTCCATGATTAAAGAACGCACGAGCTCACCAGTTATGGCCGTTGTGAAAGCAGATGCCTATGGTCATGGTCTTGTTGAAGTGTCTAAGACTGCAATAGAAGCTGGTGCTACACAACTCGGAGTTGCACTGCTGGAAGAGGCTCTCACACTTCGTGCCCACGGAATTACTTCGCCGGTACTTGCGTGGCTCACTCCTCCCGGTTCTGATTTTTCTAGCGCAATTAAACAAGGAATTGAAATTGCGATTCCGTCTATGGCTATCTTTAATGAAGTGAGTGATGCGGCAAAGAAATTAGATACGCGCGCGCGTGTACATATTGAGGTTGATACTGGCATGACTCGTGGCGGGTTCTTAGATGAGTGGAAAACTTTATTAAAAGCAGATTTTTCCAATCTCGAAGTAGTTGGGATTTTCTCCCACTTTGCACGGGCAGATGAACCCGGGCAATCTCAGAATTCACTTCAGCGCGCTGCATTCTTGTCAGCAATTGCAGATTTGAAAGCGATCGGAATTACCAATTTGGTTAGGCATCTTTCAAATTCGGCAGCCACGCTTATCGATAAAGATTCACTTTTTGATTTGGTACGAGTTGGAATTGCTTTGTATGGGTTGACTCCAGATATTCACAACCTAGGTACGAGTCTTTCGCTGGGCTTAAAGCCCGCAGCGCAATTACGGGTTCAGTTGCATTTAGTTAAGAAAGTTCCTGCGCATTCTCCCGTTGGATACGGAGCGACAGAGTCCACAACCGCCGATACCTATCTTGGCGTTGTAGCTGCGGGATATGCAGATGGTATTCCGCGCATAGCCCATAACGCTGGGGTATTCGTCAACGGTCAGAGAGCTCCCATCATTGGCCGTGTCTCAATGGATCAATTTGTTGTCGACCTTGGCGCCAATAGCCAAGTGAAATCGGGGGATTGGGTAACTGTTTTCGGCCCAGGATTACACGGTGAGTACACCGCTGATGATTGGGCAGATGCATCGCAGAGTATTAACTACGAAATAGTCACACGAATTGGCCCTCGAGTGCCTAGAATCTACGAACCTCATGTCTACTAATCAAAGCCTTCTCGCAGTCAAAGGATTATCCATATCCTTTGGCGGACTTCGAGCGCTCAATGATGTCCACCTTGAAATCAAACAAGGTGAGGTTGTCGGTTTAATCGGTCCAAATGGCGCTGGCAAGACAACAGCTTTTAATGCGCTCTGTGGATTGGTCACACCAGATGCGGGAGAATTTTTTCTAGATGGAACCTCTCATGCCTGGCCGCAAACGGACACTCTTGTAAAACTTGGAATCGCTCGCACTCTTCAAGGTGTGGGGCTATTTAGTGACCTCACGGTTTTAGAAAATGTGATGATTGGTGCTCAAAGATTTAGTTCGACAGGTTTGATTTCTGCAGCCCTAGGTCGCAATACAAAGGATGAAGCGCAATTAAAAGAGCGAGCAATTGCAGCACTTGAAAAAGTGTACGCAACTGGAATTGCACATCGACGTGCCGACACATTGTCATACCCAGATACGAAGCGAGTTTCAATTGCTCGAGCTCTAGTCTGCGAACCAAAAATTCTTATGCTTGATGAACCAGCAGGTGGACTTGGTGCTCAAGATATTGAATGGATGAACTCACTTATTAGAAATCTCACTGCGACAATGTCAGTGCTCATTGTTGAGCATCATATGGATGTTGTGATGTCTGTGTGTGATCGATTATATGTTCTCAATTTTGGCGAAGTAATTTCAAGCGGCTCAGCTGAGACGGTGCGACGAGATCCTGCAGTCATTGCTGCCTACCTTGGAACGGGTGCATGATGAGTTTGCGAATATCTAATTTAACTGTTGATCACGGAGCAATTCGCGCCCTTGATGATGTTTCCTTTGAAATCGCTCGCGGTCAATTGTGCGCAGTTATTGGAGCAAATGGCGCAGGCAAGACGACACTTCTACGCACGCTTTCTGGACTTAAATCTGCGACCTCTGGCAGTGCGCATTGGAATGAGACGAACCTTCTACATGGCAAAGCCGAACAGTTGGTTCGCCATGGCGTTTCTCATGTCTCGGAAGGTAAATCGGTTATTGCCGAACTGAGTGTCAAAGAAAATTTGGACTTAGGTGCGCTGTGGCGACGCAATAAGAAGGAATCTGCTGAAACAAAAACTTTTATTATTGAAACATTTCCGCGTCTTGGTGAACGCCTCGAACAACGTGCAGATACATTATCTGGCGGTGAGCGGCAGATGCTCGCAATCGGACGTGCTCTTATGTCCAAGCCTGAGCTATTACTCCTTGATGAACCTTCACTTGGCCTTGCCCCACTTGTGGTTGCCCAGATTTTCCAAGCAATTCGAGATCTAACAACCTCAATGGGTTTAACAGTTTTACTTGTTGAGCAAAATGCGATGGGTGCGCTCAAGATTGCAGATACGGGAGTAGTTTTTAATCTTGGAAAAGTTGTGGCAAATGATTTTGCTCCTGCCCTCATTGCCGATCCTGCCGTCCGCGCGGCTTACCTAGGATATTAAGGTGGCATGCAATGTATGAATTAATAAATACCACCTTGATTGGAATAACTTCGGGATCAATTTATGCACTGATGGCAATTGCGATTGTCTTAGTCTGGCGCAGCACTCGAATTGTTAACTTTGCACAGGCGGGCATGGCCCTGCTATCCACATATCTCGGTTATGAATTCATAAGAATTTTTCATTCATTTTGGATTGCGCTTCCCCTTGCCATGGTTGCTGGGGCACTCGTTGCAGCCCTCATAGATTTAGTTTTCATGCGGTTACTCGTTAAGCATGCAAGCCAAGGGCCAATTGCCGCAGTTGCGCCGATTATTGCAACACTCGGGTTACTTGGCGTAATTCGAGCGTTTATTAGTTTCTTTTGGGGCAACCAAGATCTCGCGATTGATTCCCCAATTTCAAATGTTGGTTACACAGTAGGCACTCACACACTTGCCATTTCACCACTCAAATTAGCCATATTAATTGCATCCCTTGCTCTCATGGGAGTTCTGACGCTTTTGTTCCAGCGTACAAATCTTGGGCTCGCACTACGCGCATCAGCATTTGCCCCAGAAATTTCCAGACTCGCTGGGGTTCGCGTTGACGGTGTGCGCACTCTCGGATGGGCACTAGCTGGCGCTGCCGGTGCAGCAGCTGGAATGCTCCAAACGCCTAATGGAACTGGAACCCTCTCACCCGATTCCATCGAATTTAGCCTGCTCCTTGTCTTTGGTTTTATTGCCGCGGTAATCGGCGGTCTAGAAAGTTTGCTCGGTGCTGTTTTAGGAGGTCTCATCCTTGGGTTGGTCTTGGCTTTTGTGCTTACCTACATAAGTGGTTCGCTCGTTTTCATTACAGGTTTTGTTCTTCTCATTGTCGTCCTCATAGCTTTGCCGCGAGGGATAATCGGAGCGAAAGGTGCGCGCCGTGCATAAAATTAAAAGCAACAGCACCACTCGATTTATATTTTTTATCGCACTTGGGATAGTTCTATTCCTTTTGAGTAATCGCGTAGATGAATTGCGTGTCTATCAAGGTGCCGAAATTGCTGTCTATGTCATTGCAATTTCTTCACTCATTCTTCTCACTGGGTATTCAGGTCAAATTTCATTAGGCCATGGTGCTCTAGTGGCAATCGGTGGATATGCAGCAGCTGTTGCCAATATCAATTTCCACGTTCCTATTTGGCTAACATTTTTTATTGCAGTATTGGTTAGCGCGCTGTTTGGAGCATTGCTAGGCGCAGCAGCTGCGCGACTTTCTGGCCCGTATCTTGCTGGCGCAACACTTGCTCTAGCTGTTGGGCTTCCTTCGATTGCTAATCAGTTCACAGTATTAGGTGGGGAACAAGGTCTGACTTTTGATGCCGGTATGCCGCCTGCATCCCTTGGTGAAGATTTCACTGTGTATAAATGGAATTTCTGGATTGCCGCACTAGCAACTCTTGCCATTCTCTGGTTACTTCAAAATATTTTGCGCTCTCGATATGGACGTACCTGGCGCGCAATTCGATCCAACGATGTGGCCGCCGAACTCTCCGGCATCGCGATTGGCCGCTCGAAGGTCCTGGCTTTTGCCCTGAGTGCCGGAATAGCGGGTTTGGCTGGGGCGTGCCTAGCCATGCTCGTAGGCACCGTTTCCCCGAGCGCGTTTCCCATATCGTTATCATTTTCTTTGCTGACAGGGGCCGTTCTCGCTGGCGTTACCACCCTTGGAGGCGTCATGATTGGGGCAGTGGTCCTGGTCGCAATACCTGAGATTGCCGATGCGGTGGCAAATCGTTTCGGTGGTTCGGAGAGTGTGACCTCGAACTTACCCGGATTATTGGTGAGTGCTCTGCTGATTCTAACAGTGTTGTTAGTTCCTAACGGTCCTGTTGAACAGATGCGCACGATTCGCTCTCGCAAGGGAGTCGCGTCACACCATTAATTGGGGAAACATAAACCCTTAATGGAAGGAAACACATGATCGTAACAAATCGCCGGAAGTTTCTCGTAACTTCTGCGGCGCTTGTTGTCGGTGCTCTCACTTTGAGTGCAGTGCCATCACAAGCATTTTCACCCCGTAGCGTGGACGGAGTCACCGCAACCTCAATTAAATTGGGTATCACGATTCCAATGTCTGGCACCGCATCTCCTGGATACAACAAAATTCCAGGTGCGATGAAAGCTTATTTTGATTATGTCAATGACAATGGCGGAGTTAATGGCCGCAAGGTGACTTTGGTTGTTGAAAACGATGAGTATGTTCCAACTAAAGCTGTTACAAAAACAAATAAACTTGTTTTGAGAGATAAAGTATTAGCTCTTGTTGGCCCACTTGGTACATCAAATAACCAGGCGGTTGCACAAAAAGTTAATCCAGGAAAGCGCGGAGTCCCAGTACTTTTCGTAAACTCAGGATTTAGCGGCTTTGCAAATAAGGCCAAGTACCCAACAACATACACAGTTCTTCCTTCCTACATTATGGAAGCAAAAATTATGTCTGCCTACATCAAGGAAAAATTTGCTGGTAAGAAGCTTGGACTTCTCTACCAGGATGATGACTTTGGTGATGACGCACTTGCTGGCTTTAAGCAAAGCGGCGTTGACTTCGCAGTCAAGGTTCCTTACGCATCCGGTTCACAGGGTGTAGCAACGACTCCTGGTACATGGGTAAGTGCACTTGCTAAAGGTGGCGCAGAAGTTGTAGTCCTCTTCGGTGTTTCATCAGCAACAGCTGCTGCTCTTTATGCCTCATATGTTGGCAAGTACAAGCCACAGTGGATCCTTGGATCCGTCGGTGGAGATGCAACAACTCTTGCAGCTTCTAAGATTCCGCCATCATTCTTAGCTGGCGCAATCGGAACGTCATTTGCCCCATCACCAGCTGATGCGACAGATGATTACATCAAGTTGTTCATGGATGTAAACACTAAGTACAACGCAGGTGTTCCATTCGATAACAATATTGTTCAGGGAATGAATACAGCATTCCTCACAGTCCAGGCTCTGAAGTCTGCAGGCAAGAACCTCACTCGCAAGTCACTTATGGCTGCGATTGATAAGAATGGTTCAAAATTTGCAAGCGCCGGACTTGTTCCACTTAATTACTCAGCTACAAGCCATGTTGGTTATAACGGATACTGGTTTGGAACATACAACGCATCAGGTGCCCTAGTTGCGGATGGTGGCAAGTACACCGTCTACACAACTGATTCGGGTTCTGGCGCTGTTGCAAAATCAACATACACACGTCCAGCAATGCCAGCGAAGGGATTGCCAAACTAATGAAACTTACAACAATGAAGTCACGTGCAATAGCACTTGTTTCAACTACAGCACTCGTAATCGGAGTTGTTGCCGCGGTTCCAGCTCACGCAGCAGGTCCACTCTGCGATGGCAAGTTCCCGGTTCAAACATGCGGTGGAGCAACTTCTGATACTGCGCCATACGGAATGCAGATTCCTGCAAACTTTAATGGCACAGTTGTTCTCTACTCACATGGATACCGTCCAAACGTTGCAATTCCTAAAGGCATTCCTGGTTATGGTGGTTACGTTGTAACCAACACACCAGAGACAGCAGCAGGTCAGGCATACGGCAAAATGGATACAACCCAATACTTACTCAGCCAGGGTTATGCCCTCATGGGTTCAGGTTTTGCTCGCCAAGGATGGAATCCAGATTCAGCGATTAAGACAAACGTTGAACTTATTGGACTCTTTAAAGAGAAGTTCCCAACAACGAAGCATGTTGTTGCATGGGGACAATCCCTCGGCGGCGTTATCACTCAAGGCCTTGCTGAAAAGTATCCAAACCTCGTTGACGCAGTAGCGCCAATGTGTGTTGCCGATAACTTAGCTCCAGAACTCACAATGGCCGGCGATTATCTATGGGGCGTAAAGACCCTCTTTGATCCAACAATCATGGCTGGTGGATATGCCGCAGGTGTTGCGGGATATGCACAATCAATGGGCGATCTCGTGAAGTTCTTCACTGTCATGGGCTGGATTAAAGATCACCTAGTTACAGGTGAATATCCAACAACTTCAAGTGCAACAGGTAAAGCACTTGAGGCAAAAGGTGTTCCACTTCGTAGCGTTGTGTTACTACTTGGTTTGATGTCAGGTATCTCAACTCAAAGCTCTAGCTTTGACTCGGTCTCTGGACCAGATAACGCAAACAAGTTGACCTTCCCTCTCGCACTTTCACCAGCACTTGCTGTGTTTGAAAATGGCGCGAGCGCAGGAGCACTTGCCATTTTGGCAATTAGCGATGCAGAAGCACAAGCAGGTGGAGCTGTCTTTGATAATCAAAAGACAGATTACGCCGCACGTATTGCCGATGAGCGCGGTGTGTACAACGCAGCGTTGAGCGGTAACTCTGTCATCGATGGAATCCTCGGAGCACTCAGCACTGCAAATCCTGGCGCACCTCGCGCCAAGGGTGATGCTGCTGCAATGGCAAAGTTGGATGCACTCCATAAGAACACTGGCAAGATCAACGTTCCAACAATCTTGATGGTTGGAACAGCAGATCCAATTACTCCAGCGGGTGCTTCACAGCGAATCGTTGCAGCGTACGCGGATCAGTTTGAAGCAGACAAGGCAGCTGCGGTGAAGGCATACATGACTTCATCGAAGTTCACTCCTGCTGCTAACAAGTTGCTCATGCTCTGGTCAACAACTCCAGCTGAATACACAAAGTTTGATTCAGCAGGGTTGCCAGTCTCACTTACTGACACTCCAGGAACTGGTCACTGTAACTTCACAACAGATCAATTGTTGGTAGTGGCAAAGACCTTGGTTGCAGCCGGCACAACTGGCAAGCTTCCAAAGCGTTCTGCAACAAGTGCTTTGGTACGAAGGACTGAAAACCTAACAACTGATCCATACTTCGAGCCAGCTTTGTTGAAGTACTACGACAAGCTCTAAAAAAACAGCGTAAGGCAAGAGGGGTCCTAGGAAACTAGGGCCCCTCTTGTGCTTTCATCAACTAACCTAGAACCCTCATGATCACTATTGAAACCCCAGAGGCAATGTTTGCACTCGGTGAGAAAATCGGATCACATGTAAAAGCTGGCGACCTCATTTTGTTAAACGGTGCCTTGGGCGCCGGAAAGACTATTTTGGTCCAGGGAATTGGTGCGGCCTTAGGAATCGAAGGAGTCACGTCACCAACTTTCGTGATTGCCCGAACCCACAAAGGAAGAATTCCACTGATACATATGGATGCCTACCGTTTATTGGAATCAGGGCGAGAGAAACTTTTTCTTGATGATTTAGATTTAGACACCGAGCGTGAAGGCGCAGTCACTGTCATTGAGTGGGGTGGAGCTGAGTCCGCACGATTATCAGAAGATCGACTTGAAATAACTATCGATCGAGCACAAGAGTCTCGGGAAGTAACTATTAATCCCATCGGTCCGCGGTGGGCTGGAATTCAAATATGACCACCTACTTAGCAATTGACACATCGACATCTCGCACTTCAGTCGCAGTTGTTATCGATAATCAATGTGTCTGGACAGATTATCGAGATGGTGCAACAGAGCATGGACAATCCCTGGCAACTTTAGTGAAAGCCGCTATATCAGATCACCAAATAATCGATAGCGTCGTGGTCGGAATGGGACCCGGTCCTTATACAGGATTAAGAATCGGAATCTCGTTTGCGCGAACTTTTGCACTTGCTAGAGGAATTGATATAAATGGCGTTAATTCACTTGATGCCCTCGCACTTAATTTTCATTCTGCCGATTTTATCGTTGCAACTGATGCACGTCGTAAAGAAATTTACTGGGCTAGATATACAAATTCCGTGCGAGTTGAGGGACCATCAGTTGATCTTCCAGAGACCGTGAAAAGTCGCGACCTACCAATTTATGGAGAAGGCGCCATGAAATATTCACTTGGAGCGCACGAGAACGCCTTTCCTAATCCCGCGCTATTAGTCACCCTTGCTAGCGATCCAAAGAATTTCGTTGATGAACCTCTCTATCTTCGCCGACCTGATGCCGTTGCGACAGTTGATCGCGCATGACAATTACATTTCGCGAAGCAATAAATCTTGACATTCCAGTTCTAGTTTCTCTAGAACGCCAATTATTTCTGCATGACCCGTGGACGTTGGCACAATTTAAAGAAGAGTTTGCAGGGGTTCCCAAGACTCGTTATTTCGTTGTTGCTAAAGATAGTGATCAAGAGATAGTTGGTTATGCAGGCGTACTAGCAGTGGCACCGGGTGTAACAGCTGATATTTTAACGATTGCGGTAATCCCGTCCTATCGTCGACAAGGAATCGCGCACGAATTTCTCTTACTACTAGAGAAATGGTCACGTGATCGCGAAGCGCCAGCAATCATGTTAGAAGTGGCAATCGATAATCTTGACGCCATAGCACTCTACGAATCTGCAGGATATGAAAAAATATCTACTCGAAAAGATTATTACGGCCCCGCGTTAGATGCATTTGTGATGCGCAAGGAGTTCTCATGAGCGATTCGATAATTCTTGGAATAGAAACCTCGTGTGATGAGACAGCTGTTGGAATTGTGCAAGGTCGCACTTTGCTTGCCAATGTGATTGCGTCAAGTGTTGATGAACATGCACGTTTCGGCGGAGTAGTACCAGAAATCGCAAGCCGTGCTCACCTAGAAGCGATGTTGCCAACTATTGAGAAAGCGCTTCGAGATTCGAAAGTGACGTTGGCCGATATCGATGCCATCGCTGTTACCGCGGGACCTGGTCTTGTCGGTGCGCTTCTTGTTGGTACATCCGCAGCTACTGGATTGGCACTCGGTCTGGGTAAACCAATTTACGGAGTTAATCACCTCGCAGCCCACATCAGTGTTGATGCACTCGCACATAGGCATCCACTCGAATCAACAATTGCACTCTTAGTCAGTGGCGGACATTCATCGCTCCTGCAAATCAATGACATCACATCCTCTATCGCGCAATTAGGCGCCACGATGGATGATGCTGCCGGAGAAGCGTTCGATAAAATTTCACGGGTAATGGGACTTGGCTTTCCAGGTGGACCTGCCATTGATCGAACCGCACTTGATGGAGATCCAGAAGCAATTGATTTCCCACGAGGACTTACGCAGCCTTCTGATTGGCGCACTCGACCTTTTGATTTCTCATTCTCTGGGTTAAAAACTGCCGTAGCTCGATATCTGGAAGCAACACCTGATTTTCACAAAGCCAATGTGGCCGCTTCATTTCAAGAAGCAATTGTCGATGTACTTCTTCTTAAAGCTCTGGCTGCTTGCAAAGAAAGTGGCATTGATTCACTCCTCATCGCTGGGGGAGTTGCCGCCAATTCAAGACTTCGCGCCTTGGCTTCCCAGCGTTGTGAAAAGTCAGGAGTGCGCCTGCGCATTCCACGGCCAGACCTATGCACCGATAACGGCGCAATGGTTGCAGCCCTTGGTTCCCTCATGGTGATGGCAGGACGTCCGGGTAGCCAGATTGATTTTGAGGCAACTTCAAGCCTGCCAGTGACAACGCTTTCTCTGACTTCTTGATTTGCAGCCGGGCATGCCTACCACTTTCTGCTTGAAAATTGCCTGCTGACCCCTGATACTTTCATCCATCTAAATGTTCGGTCTATCCGTCCACTCTTCGCAGAGGCTGGGCTTAGTTCAGTTCCTCATTTTCCTTGAGGTGGTATCTACGGAGAGGTAGATTAAATTGCGCAAAAATTTGGGATTAATAGTGGCTTCGATAGCACTCGGAGTGAGCATTGGCGCAATTTCCTCGAGCGCCCCGGCATCGGCAGCAACATCACAGGTAATCACATTTTCACAGCCGTCTGCGATGACCTTTCCAAGCGCTACTGACCAAAAACTCATTGCAACCGCTTCAAGCCATTTGGCAGTTACCTTTTCTTCTCGTACGACTTCAATTTGCGCAGTGAAATTAAATAATAATTCGCCAGTTGTGCGCACCCTCGCCGTGGGGCAGTGCACCATTCGTGCATCGCAATCTGGTAATCGCACGTACAGCCCAGCACCTACAGTGGATAAGAGTTTTGCAATTACTAAACTTGCTCGTCCAGTTTTCACAATTACACCAACATCAGAAATTGTCACAGTAGGAAATCCATTAGTTGGATATGCAATCTCCTCGACCGGAGGAACAATTGCCAGTTATTTTATGTCCCCTTCTGCTCCAGCTGGACTCTCATTTTCCACCAGTACCGGGCGACTTACTGGCACTCCCACATCCGTTGCATCAGCCAAGGTGTATACAATTTCTGCAAGCAATGCCGCAGGATCAAATGTAACAAAGGTGACATTTACATTAACCGTCAAGGATCGCCTGTCCCAAGTAATCACATGGTCACCGACAACAGCTATTAACCTTGAAGCATCGCCACTAACTCCTTCATCTCTTGCATCAACTTCTGGAAATGGTGCGATCACATATTCTCGCGGTGGCAGCAGTACTTCGAATTGCACTGTTGATTCCACAAGCGGAGTTATTTCATATAGCACCGTCGGGAGTTGCGTGATACGTGCGACCGCAGCGCAGACACTGCTCTATTCATCCGCAACGAAGGACGTGAGTTTTACAATTACATCAAGTGATGCCACTCTCTCATCGTTGAGCACATCAGCATCAAACTTCGCACCTACATTCGATTCCGGCACTTATCAATACACAGCTGATGTCGCCCACAGCGTGAGAACTACAACAGTTACCGCGAGCGTTCATCAAATAGATGCCACCATACAGGTCAAAATCGGCAATGAATCTTTTACTGCACTTTCATCAGCAACACAATCAAGTGCACTCTCGCTTGCCGTTGGAGCCAATAGAATCGAAGTCAAAGTCACTGCTCAAGATGGCATCACGACTCACTCTTACCTCCTGAGTGTTAATCGCGCAGCACTTATTCTGCAAACAATTACATTTAAAAAACCAGTTGATATGCGCGTTGGTGGAGCAGATCAAAGCCTTAATGAATCAGCTACCAGCACTAGTGGACTTACCGTCACACTTACCCCTGCTGACTCTGCGATCTGCTCAATGGCTGATAGTTCCACAGTGCACGCAGTGGGATCTGGTATATGTTCCATCACTGCATCTCAAAGTGGAGACGCCTTTTATGATGCTGCCCAAGATGTGATTGAAACTTTTACAGTTGCCTCAGCTTCGCTCAGCCCACCAACCTTGACTGCTGTTACTGCATCGCATGGCCCAAAGCAGGGTGGTACTCAAGTCACCATTCACGGAACAAGTTTTACCGATACTGGCACTGTGACTTTTGGAGGCCAAGTAGCTACGGGCGTAACTTTTGTTGATTCCACAACAATTACTGCTACAACACCGAGCCATATTCGCGGTGAATATGTCGATGTTGTTGTGACCAATAGCGATAGCCAAAGTGATACAGGAACTGCCTCATACATGTATTTCTGCGATGGATTAGATTCCACCACGTGCGTCGTGGGCGAGAGGGGGCCTGGTGGAGGAACTGTTTATTACGTTCATACATTAGGTAATGGTTTCTTCACATCACATGGATCTACATGCGAAACATCGTGTCAGTACCTAGAAGTCGCACCGCTGGATTGGTCCAATGCTGGAGTGGCTACGGGAGACGCTCAGTATCCTTGGGCCGTAGATCCGAATCTTGCTAGCGAAGTTCCTTCATTTAATGGTCATGATGCTTCCGGAGTTGAAATCGGCACAGGCTTAACCAACTCAGATGCGATCGTTGCGCAAAATGGAGCCTGTGTGCCAAACGGTTCTGATTTAACCCGATGTTCAACAGCCGCCTCGGCCACTCGTGCCTACCGTGGCGGAGCGCTAAATGATTGGTTCCTACCTTCCAAATTTGAAAATCATTTGCTACTTGCAGGCGCAGCAACATATGACATTCGTCCGAATGGTTACTGGGATTCAACAGAGTTCGATGCCACCACCCCTTGGTATGAGGGTTTTGAGGGAAGCGGAATGGATCACGACGTCCCTAAGGGATATATAACTTACGTACGTCCCATCCGTGCATTTGGTCCTACTCCATCACAATTCACCTCTGCACAAACACCAACGATTGTTGATTGGGCAGATGCATTCACACTAGAGACTGTCACTGTTGGAGTTCAAGTTGGTGCAAGTAGTTACGCCGTCACTGGTGCAACCTCACCTAGCGTCACCTACACATTCCAATGGGAATCATCGACAGTTGTGGGAAGTGGATACTCACCAATTCTTGGTGCAACAGATGAAACCTTTACTGCCACATCTGATCTTGTTGACTCTTACATTCGCGTTGTCGTAACTGCAAATGCAAGTGGATACGCTGAGACAACAACAGCCTCTGGGGGATTGCCAGTAGTTGCACCAGAAGCCGGAACTGATATGACTCTCATCTTTTCCATACCAGCGTCCGGTGCCACCACAATTACTTTGCCCGTTTCTGGCACAAATGTTGCACCAACTGTCCTTTGGAATGGCGGTCCCTCAAGCTGCGCAAATGCGCTAACGTGCGAAGTTACAAACTCCGAAGCTACACCAGTCTCAATTACGGTCACAATTTCTTACCCCTTGGGTGGCCCCGGTCTTACTTTTGGTGGTAGCGGATCATGGGCGGGAGTATCACAACTGACAGCCGTTTCAAGTTGGAATGGAAACTGGACAAGTTTCTCGCAAGCCTTTTACACCGCTACGGAGTTAACGAGTGTGCCGACATCAGTTCCTAGTTCGGTCACCAACATGTCGAATATGTTCGGTGGTGCCAGAGCCTTTAACCAGGACATCAGTTCGTGGAACACTTCTCACGTCACCGACATGTCACGCATGTTCTACTACGCCGTAGTCTTTAACCAGAACATCGATTCGTGGAACACTGAGAGCGTCACCACCATGTCCAGCATGTTCGAATACGCCGCAGTCTTTAACCAGGACATCAGTTCGTGGAACACTTCTCACGTCACCGACATGTCCAGTATGTTCCTCTTCACAGCCTTTAACAATGGTGGAGTTGCGCTTGCCTGGCAAAACATTGGATCACCTTCTGGCGTCGATATGACCTACATGTTCTTCCACGCCGGAGCCTTTAACCAAGACATCAGTTCGTGGGACACTTCTCACGTCACCAACATGTACGGCATGTTTAAAGGCGCCGGAGCCTTTAACCAAGACATCAGTTCGTGGAACACTGAAAGCGTCACTAGCATGTCCGACATGTTCTACGACGCCTACGCCTTTAACCAGGACATCGGTTCATGGAATACTTCTAACGTAACCAACATGGCCTACATGTTTGCTTACGCCACAATCTTTAACCAGGACATCAGCTCGTGGGACTTCACGAACGTCACTGCCATGCAAAACATGTTCCTAAATGAGCCAGCATTTTCTACTGCAAACTATTCCGCGCTATTAATTGCTTTAAATAACAACAGCGCGTTATTGGCAAGGGTTGTTTATTTAGATGTGAATTCTTATTACAACTCGGCGGGTGAAGTTGCTCGCAACGGACTAACGGATAGTGGCTGGGTGATCAACGATCTCGGATTTATTGCTATCGTAGCAACACCAACGATTGTTGATTGGGAAAATGCATTCACACTAGAGACTGTTACTGTTGGGGTTCAAGTTGGTGCATATAGTTATGACGTCACGGGTGCAACTTCACCCACTATCACCTACACATTCCAATGGGAAACCTCCACTGCAGCAAGTGGTCCGACGTGGTTTCCCATTACTGGTGCAACGAATGAAACATTTACCGCTACATCTGATCTTGTTGACTCTTACCTACGATTAGTCGTTACCGCTAATGCGACTGGATATACAGAAACCACAACTGCCTCAGTGGGATTGCTGGTGGTTGCAGCAGTAAGTCCAAGTTACAGCCTAGGCGCCACGGGCCCTGGTGGTGGAATTGTTTATTATCACAACGCCGTCGGCTTTTCCTGCGGGCCAACACATCAAGGGACTTGCTACTACTTAGAAGTTGCACCTGGTGGATGGAACACAGGAACCGATCCAATGAAAGTTTGGGCAGTCGGAGGAAATCAATCTAGTGATGTCAGTGGAATTACAAACGACACTATTCCATTTAATGATGCAGCTGGCATCGGCCTGGGTTATAAAAATTCTCTCGCCATCGTTGCTCAAGGCAATGACACCACTACTGCGGCAGGCGCGACTCGTGCATACGCAGGCGGTTCTAAGAGTGATTGGTATTTGCCAACTTCCTCTGAGCTAAACCTTCTCTGCCAATGGGCTCGCGGAGCCACTTCATCAGTAGCAACTATGTGCACAGGTGGAAGTTTCATCAACAGCCCCACATTTGGCGCACAGTCAGCAGGATTTGTGGCATCCAGCGAAAGCGTTTACTGGTCCTCCTCTGAGTTCGTTGCGGACGCCGCGCAATCCCAGGTTTTCTACGGTGGCTACCAAGATGCCTACGGTAAGGCGGCCACCAAATATGTCCGGCCTGTACGCTCTTTTTAAGGAAAATTCCCCATCTGATGTCACCAACTGCAGCTTTTAAGGGTCCCTGCCTACTCTGGCGGGCTCCTATTCTTGATTTGCAGCCGGGAATAGCCAGCCCTAGGCTTGGCGTTAGCACTCACGGCCCTCGTCTGCTAATCCCAGGCAAGGCTGCACGAGGGAAAGTTCACCCACGTTCGATCAAGTAACAAAGGAGCCCATCATGGCCGTAACCATTAAGCCACTAGAAGATCGCATCGTTGTTAAGGCAAATGAAGCCGAGACAACTACAGCATCAGGTCTGGTTATTCCAGATACAGCCAAAGAGAAGCCACAAGAAGGCACCGTCATCGCAGTAGGCCCAGGCCGCTTTGATGATGGAAGCCGTGTGCCAATGGATGTCAAAGTTGGCGACGTTGTTTTGTATAGCAAGTACGGCGGAACTGAAGTTAAGTACAACAACGAGGAGTACTTAGTTCTTTCAGCGCGCGACATTCTTGCTGTAATCGAGAAGTAAATGGGAAAAATTCTTCAATTCGACGAGAATGCTCGTCGCGCTATGGAGCGTGGAGTAAATATCCTCGCTGACACAGTGAAGGTAACTCTTGGACCTAAGGGTCGCAATGTTGTTATCTCTAAGGCTTATGGTGCACCAACAATTACAAACGATGGTGTGACAATTGCGAAAGAGATTGAGCTTTCTGATCCAGTAGAGAACATGGGCGCACAGCTCGTTAAAGAAGTTGCGACAAAGACCAACGATGTTGCTGGTGATGGAACAACGACTGCGACAGTACTTGCTCAGGCAATGGTTAAAGAAGGACTTCGCAACCTTGCTGCTGGTGCACAGCCAATGGATCTCAAAATTGGTATCGAAGCTGCAGTTATTGCAGTCTCCGAGCGCCTTCGCGAGAACTCAACTGTCGTTAACAACAAAGCACAGATTGCAGATGTTGCAACAATTTCAGCTCAGGATCGCTCTATCGGTGACCTCATTGCAGAAGCAATGGATAAGGTTGGTAAAGATGGAGTCATCACTGTAGAAGAGGCATCAACAACTGCTCTCGAACTCGAATTCACAGAAGGTATGCAGTTCGATAAGGGCTACATCTCTCCCTACTTCGTGACAGATCAAGATCGCATGGAAGCAGTCCTTGAAGATGCATACGTCCTCATCGCTGGAAATAAGATTTCAGCGCTCGCTGACCTCCTTCCAATTCTTGAAAAGGTTGCGCAAGCATCTAAGCCGCTATTGATTATTGCCGAAGACGTTGAAGGCGAAGCGCTTTCGACATTGGTCGTAAACCGTATGCGCGGAGTATTCACATCTGCTGCAGTAAAGGCACCTGGCTTTGGAGATCGCCGTAAAGCGATGCTCGAAGACATTGCCATCTTGACTGGCGGAACAGTTATTTCTGCAGAGGTTGGCCTCAAGTTAGATCAGATTGGCATTGCCGAACTTGGTAAAGCACGTCGCATCGTTATTTCAAAAGATGCAACAACAATCGTTGATGGCGCTGGAGATAAGGCAGCAGTTGCTGCACGTGTTTCTGAAATCCGTAACGAGATTGCAAATAACGATTCCGAATGGGATCGCACAAAGTTGCAAGAGCGTGTGGCAAAACTTGCTGGTGGAGTCTGTGTCATTAAAGTTGGCGCACACACAGAAGTTGAACTCAAGGAGAAGAAGCACCGTCTTGAAGATGCGATCTCGGCAACTCGCGCAGCAGTAGAAGAAGGAATCGTTATTGGTGGAGGCGCAGCACTAGTGCATGCAGCTGATGCACTCAACGATGACCTTGGATTTACTGGAGATAAGGCTGTTGGCGTGCGTCTTGTCCGTAAGGCATGCGATGAGCCAATGCGTTGGATTGCAGAGAATGCAGGACTTGAAGGCTACGTAGTAGTTGCAAAGGTTCGCGCAATGAAGTCTCACGAAGGCTTTAATGCAGCAACTGATGTGTATGGCGATCTTGCAAAAGATGGAGTGATTGACCCAGTTAAGGTCACTCGCTCGGCACTTGCAAATGCCGCATCAATTGCAGCGATGTTTATTACAACAGAGGCAGTTGTCTATGACCGCCCGGCGGATCAACCAGCTGAATCTGCTGGCGGCCAAGGTCATTCACATGGCCCAGGTGGACATTCGCACTAAGCATTAAAAAAAGTTGCATTAAAAGAAGTTGCATTACAAGAAGTAATAAAAAGAGCGCCTCGTATTATGCGAGGCGCTCTTTTTATTTAATTTTTATGAAGCGTGTGAAATTTTTGAGCCAGCAGTTCTTCCGATGATGTGGAGACGATCATCTTCAGATAATCCTCCCCAAATTCCATAGGGCTCTTGAACTGCGAGCGCATGAGTTCGGCATGCTTGCAGCACTGGACATGAAGCGCAGACGGCTTTCGCGGCATTTTCGCGATTACGTCGTCGTGGACCGCGTTCGCCATCGGGATGAAAAAACATCTCCGAAGGAAGGTCGCGACATGACCCTTGATACTGCCATTCCCATTCATCCGCGACAGGGCGAGGAAGGCGTGATATTTCTGCCATCGTGAACTCCATTCTTTGCCTCTGGGTCATCATCATACAATCGCGCCATAGGTTGTTCAATAGGCAACGCGCCAAATGTTGTTCATTGGGCGTTTTCAACTGGTGAGATGAGCCACTTAACGACACCATAGGGGCGTGGAAGAGCTTTTAACGGTGGCTGCCGTAGCCCGTCAGATAGGGGTTGCCCCAGCCACGCTGAGAACGTGGGCTAGGCGCTATGACTTGGGGCCTACCGCTCATGTAGCCGGCTCGCACCGTAAATACTGTCCAGAAGACCTCTCACGACTTCTTCTGATGCGACGTTTGATCACTGCCGGCGTCGCTCCAGCGCAAGCCGCTGAGGAGGCAAAGACAGCCACGGAATTCAAACCAATCACCTCGATACTGGAAAATTTTCAAGTTAATGAGGATCTTGTGGATGCGATTTATCGCGCTGCATTGGT
>CAFBSG010000015.1_pt1 | contig 28834 bp, 25 predicted proteins | sample 7270301 | NCBI WGS metagenome assembly CAFBSG01 (sample SAMEA6814059, study PRJEB35770) | freshwater metagenome | biome: Freshwater; feature: Freshwater reservoir; material: water | place: Czech Republic | collected 2017-05-23 | depth 30m m | reverse complement strand
GGCGAGAACGAAGGAAGCCTCAACCCATCTGATTCCTACACAGTCTCAACAAGTAACATCTCATTGACTGCTCTCTGGAGCGCAGATACTCACACCGTGACATATTTCGGTGGATCAGGATCGACTGGAAATGCTCCAGCCCAACTTATTGTTGCAACCGATGACACCTTCACCGTTGCAGCTAATACCTTCAGCAAACTTGGTTACACCTTCTATAAGTGGAGTAATCGCGGCAATGAGTACGCTGTCAATGTTGACTACACAATGTCTACAAGTAATGAGACCTTTACAGCTCTCTGGACCGCCAATTCTTACCAGGTGAAGTTCGATTCTGAAGGTGGAACACCAGTGACATCGACGTCATTTGTGACAGGTGGTTCTATTGCTTCCGCTCCAACGCCTCCAACCCGTCTCGGCTATACCTTTAAAGGGTGGTCGGCAACAGATGGCGGCACTGCAGTCGTGTTTCCGTATTCTCCTGGAGTTTCCAGGAACATAGTTCTCTACGCAGTGTGGCAAAAGAATCCACCAACGATTCTGACTTCTGCCGAAGGAAATGGAACTACTAATTATGGTGGCGTCGGAATTGCAAGTTGGAATTTCAAGATTGCAAAACGCACGCCTGCCTCTGGTTTGTTAACACATACGGGTACATTGACTTGGCAGGTTACAAATAAGTGGTCCTATAGTGCATCACTTACAAACTGCGTTTTGGATGGCCTAACAAGTACATGCAAAGGCGCTGGAAGTTTGAAATACTGGAAATCAGGCAAGTGGGTTGCTTCCAGTTCAACATCAGTCCCAGTGACGATTGTCTTCACTGCAGGCAAGAGTATTGCCCCAACAATTGGAACGTTTGGAATCAGTTTCGCACCATATGTTCCTGCATTGATACAAGGCACACTCCCATCGAGTACTCGCTTGCCAATGGCTAGTGGGTCAATCTCGATTAAGTAGAATTACTTGGTTGAGACTAATTTGCTATGAAATACGTTGCGATGTACTTACTGACTTTGATTGTTGTAATGGTGCTTAACCATGCCTGCCACAGAGACGATGCCGATCAGACTTGAAGAAAGTGGTCCTTAATCTCCGATAACCATTGGTGTTGCCCCTGTACAGTCAAGCAACTCTTTAAACGAAGTTGGATACACCGCATGTGGGTGGCCTGCTGCCGCCCACACAACTTCGTAATCATTGAGTGCTTGGTCAATGAGAATGGTTGCGGCGGAGATCCAGCCGATTGGCGCGACACCCCCAATTGAAAATCCGGATTTCTCTTTGACGTAATCTGCATCGACTCGACCAAGTTTTTCTATTCCAAGATTGCGTGCGACAAGTTCTGTATCTACGCGATGGCGACCGCTTGTAATAATCAGAAGCGGAGATCCGTCAGGTAACTTAAAGATCAGTGAGGAAGCAATCTGCCCAACTTCTATTCCAAGAGCATTGGCGGCTTCTAGCGCTGTTCGCGCGCTATCGGCAAGTACTCGAATCTCGCCTGTGCATTTCAAATCCTGCAAGGTACAGTGAACGCGTTTGACGGCAGCCTTCTCTAGAATTGAATCCATGGGAGAACTTTAAGGGCTCTATTGGTTAGAAAAGACCTTAATTGAGCCACCGTAGCAAGCCACCCAGGTACGCCCGGTCTGATTATCAAAAGTCACGCCGATGGGCTCGTTGCAGACTTTTATTGTTTGCGTAGTCTTCATCGTTTTTGTACTCACCTTGGAGACTGTGCCACTGAAAAAATTCACCACAAAAAGAGCGCTGCCATCAGATGAGATATCAAGACTTCTCGCAGCCTTGCCTGTCGTGACTGTTCCTAGACTCTTGTTGTTTGCAAGGTCCCATGCAATGACTTTGCCTGAGGCATTTAGCGTTGCATAGAGCTTTGTGTTATCAGGTGAGAGAACAACCGCGCGAGGATTACTTCCGATAGGTATGTATGACTCTGAGAAATCTGAGAGATCGATTCGATGAATGCGATTGCCGCCCATCTCTGCTACATACGCGTATGTGCTGTCTTGGCTAATTGCAATGCCTCGGGGATAGCGGCCAATCTTTATTGACTTAACCACCTTTTGCAATTCAGTAGAAATTACCGTGACGGTGTACGAGCACCAGTTTGATACAAGAACATATTTTCCATCAGGAGTTGTTGCCACAACTTTTGGCACTGCGCCAACAGGGTAGACAGCGTCAATTGTGTAATCGCTCAATCGCACTCTAGATAGAAAACTTGTGTCATATCCAGATGATGGTGAACACACATCATGACCTTCTTTGTTTTGACCTTTTCCATACATCGCATAATTCGTGAAGTACATATATTTTCCATCTGGGGAGTAAGCACCTTCAACTGGGGCGCCGCGATATAGACCTGAGTACTTTTTAAATCCCAATTTGTTGAGGTCAACCGAATCAGGCAGAGTTTTAATGAGTTTGAGAGTATTTGAATCATAAAAAGTGACGCTGTGGCTATACATCATGTTATGCGCGCTGACGATTCCGTTGCCTGAGGACTTTACAGACTTAGGTGATATTTTTCCGGTAATTGTTTTAATGAGCTTCATCTTCATTTGATCGTTTGTAAATGAAATCAAAGTAGGTTCATCAGCTATTGCATAGGGAATAGCCAAAGACATCAGGAAGAGTGCAGCAATAAACTTTTTTACCATGGCTTAAATCTAATGCCTGAGTGCACCTGCGCTCTCCACAAGCAATAGGATTACCTAATGCGCTCACCACTTGAGATCGGCACTCGATCAAGAAATTCCATCTGGGGTGCTTTTTTGGTTATGGGTATGGTCTCTATGGGTTGGGTTCCAAGAATTCCTGAGATTAAAGATGCCAATGGGCTTTCGAACGGTCAATTTGGATTGGTGCTTTTAGCAAGCTCTCTGGGCTCTGTCGCAGGCGCGCAACTTTCAGGTCGTCTCGTGCATTCATTTGGTTCACGCGCGGTTGCACGCATTGCCGGTTTTGTAATGCCTGTTGGGCTTATTGGAATGGGGCTTTCGACCAATCCAATCATGCTGGTTATTACCCTTTTTGTAATGGGTTTCGGTTATGCAAGCATGGATATTTGCCTCAATACACAAGGTGTCGCGGTTGAAAAAATTCTAGGGCGAAGATGGATGTCTTCATTTCATGCCATGTGGAGCACGGGCGCATTTCTCATCACCGTTATTGGTGGCGTTATCGCGCGTCATGTTTCTCCCAGTGTGAACCTCGTTGCGATAGGCGCAATATGTGTCGCCGCTTTTGTACCTGCGGTCGCATCGTTATTGCCTCCCGAGTTGGATGGGCACAGCGGGGGAGTAGAAGATACACAAGCAAAGATTCCGCTCTTCTCGCGCTCAACATTTCCGTTGTGGGGAATTGGTTTTGGTCTGCTTGGGTGCCTGATTGCAGAAGGCGCCGCAAGTGACTGGGGCGCAATTCTCCTGCGAGATCACATGGGAGTGGGTAAAGGTATTAACGCTTCCGCCTTTGCAAGCTTCGCACTGGCAATGATCACAAGTAGATTCTTGGGCGATAAAGCGCTGGATCACTTTGGTCCTGCGCGATTGGTCAAACTCGGTGGCTACATTGGGGCAGTTGGGTGGGGCGCAAGTATTGCAATCGCTATTCCGCTATCTCCAACTCATCCTTTAATTGCACTCATCATTATTAACTTCGGCTTTATTTTGGCTGGACTTGGCATTGGGCCAATGTTTCCAGCCTTTATTTTGGCGGCAAGTGCGACTCCTGGTATCGCGCCATCGGTTGCAATTGCTCGAGTAGGAGTGATTGGTATTACCGGGTATTTCCTCGGACCTTCCCTCACGGGTGCGCTTGCAGAATTATTCTCGTTGCCAGTTGCGATGTTTTACCCAGTAGCCATGCTTTTAGTTGCCGGGTACCTCTCTCATACGATTAAAAGTGAAAAAAAGTAAGGCCCCTAACTTTCGCTAGGAGCCTTACCGAGTTGCTTTGTTTATGCTTTAAAGAAACTGATATTTCCTACGTGTAGACCAAATTCGTCACCTGAAACTACGCCACCTGCGATAAGTGCGAAGATAACTAGCGCTGCTCCAGCAAGTGCGATGTCTTTAGTAAATGCCATCTGCTCATTTTGCTTTGCGGTCGCATCGGTTTCCTTCCAGAAATTATGGAAGATGACTGCAGCAAGAATGAGAGTGATTGCAATCAAGAGTGCGCCGAGATCAACCCATAGGCCGATTGCGATATAGATGCCACCGAGGAGGAAAAATAATCCGCTGACGAGAACACCAAGTTTCGCAGCGGGCAACTTCTTGTATTGGGCATAGCCAGTCATTGCCTCAAGTTTGGCGAAGTGCGCGATTCCCGCTGGGATGAAGAGGAATGCAAGCAGTAGTCGGCCAATGAGTGTGAGAGCGTTCATGGAACTCCTTATAGGTAGTCAGACGGGGCGCTTTGCTTCCGCCAGGACGAGATGAAGGGTAAGTGGAGTTAGTTGAAAATTCAATTACCTTAGAGATGCTGAGCGTAGTGAGCGCGTGTCGTGAGCGTGGGGCTGCGCTGTGATCCCTGCTTGCCAATGTCAGCGCTAGGGGCTAACTTTCGAACATCTGTTCGAATATCCACACCTCACCAGAAAGTCATGCATATATGTCAGCCAAGCCAGTTAAGAGCGAAATCACCAGCCCCATCGATGTTATTTCAGATGGATCGGCTACTCCTGTGGAGTTCACATTTGCTGGCAAACGCTTTCGTATCCACGCGGTTCTTTCCAGATGGTGCGAAGCAGGTGGATGGTGGAACCGCATTAGCGATGGCAACTATCACCCAGATGATCAAGCCCGTGCGCTCTGGAAAGTCGAAGCGGCCCCGATTGGCTCGCTGACAACCTTTGAACTTGAACGAGATGAAATTAGCGGGCAATGGATTATCAGGTCCGTATGAGTTTTATCCATATGCGCGCAGCCAGCGCCTACTCTTTTAAATACGGTACGACTCAACCACGCGATCTAGTTAAACGTGCAAGTGAATATGAAATGCCAGCTCTGGCACTTACCGATCGCGATAGTTTGGCTGGAGCAATCCGTTTTACTCGCGCATGTGTTGAATTTGGAATAGCGCCTATTATCGGAATTGATCTCGCTATTGATCTAGAACCATATGAGGGCAAGACCCTGCCGCGTATCACCGTTTTATCTCATGGCGATGGGGGATGGAAGTCCCTATGTAGATTGCTGACATCACTTAACCTAACGAGTACCAATCGCAACCCAGTACTGACGCTAGATTTTCTCAAAAACTTTAGCGAGTACAGCTCCAACCTTCACGTTCTTCACGGACCAACATCTCCCGTTGGGTTAGCGCTTTCTTCTAGACGCCCTGATCGCGCTTTATCTGTATTTAACACAACCCGCGACCTCTTTGCAGATCATGCAATTGAATGCGTATCGCATCTTGTAAAAGGCAATGGCCCACGAACCACTGCCCACGCCGCACGCTCTCTTATCTTTGCTCGAGATAACGACATTGATGCACTCATAACAAATGCACTTCGTATGCGAGGACCCGAAGATGGACCTGTCGCAGATATTTTGGATTGCGCTCGCCAACTTGTGCCATTGCACCCTCGGCATGTGGAGAGAAGAAACGCAGAGGCGTATCTGAAATCTACTTCCAGGATGCTCGCTTTAGCTGATGAAATTGCGCTCGCAGCAGGTGAGCGCACACCACGCACACTTCTTGCAACAACTCGCCGGTGGGCCGAGCGCGCACTTCTCTCACCTGCGCGAGATATTGGCCTTGGTGCAATTCATTTACCAGAGCCACATATTGTCGGAGCGGCTTCATCACAAGAAATGCGCACACTATTGCGATCGCGCAGTGAGAGCGCAATTAACTGGCGCTATAACGACTCCACCACAATTAGCGCAGCCCGTACCCGGCTCGATGATGAATTAGCCACAGTTGCAACTCTTGGTTATGAATCATATTTTCTTACCGTTGCAGATATTACGGATATGGCGCGTGCGGCAGGGATTCGAGTAGCCGCTCGTGGCAGTGGCGCTGGTTCGCTCATCTGTCATCTCTTGGGGATATCTAGCGTGGATCCTTTGCAACACGGCCTTTTGATGGAGCGATTTTGTTCTCCGCTTCGTGCGGCTCTTCCAGATATTGATATTGATGTTGAATCAGATAGGCGTCTTGAAATTTATGATCTTGTTTTCAAACGATACGGTGATAGCAATTGGAGTTCACCTGGCAATACATCTCGGTGCGCCACCGTTGCGATGGTAGACACCTACCGTGCGCGTCATGCGATTAGAGATACAGGCGCAGCACTTGGTCTACCTGCGATGGAAATTGACTTGATTGCTAAATCGTTACCGCATGTACGCGCTAAAAATATTACACACGCCCTTGAAAATTTACCCGAACTTCGCGGCCTCAATCTCAACGCTCCGCTTGTCGCTACAACTATTGCACTAGCCCAACGCCTTGATGGTCTACCTCGAAACCTTGCGATGCATCCATGCGCTGTGGTTCTCTCCGATGGAGGCCTACTTGATCGAGCACCTCTTCAAATGAATGCCAGTGGATACCCAATGGTTGAATTCGATAAAGATGACGTTGAAGAAGTGGGTTTATTGAAGTTAGATATTTTGGGTGTGCGTATGCAGTCTTCTATTGCGTATGCACTTTCTGAGATTAAGCGCATTGACGATGTAGAAGTCGATATCGACCGGATTGCATTAGATGATTCCAAGACGTATCAACTCATTCAATCCACTCGCACTCTTGGAATCTTTCAGATAGAAAGTCCAGGACAGCGCGAACTTGTAGGAAAGCTAGAGCCCCGGACATTTACTGATCTCATTATTGATATCTCCCTCTTTCGTCCAGGTCCAGTTAAGAGCGACATGATCACCCCTTTTCTTAAGGCGCGTCATGGATGGACTCCGGCGCAAATTATTCATCCAGATCTTTACGAGATTTTGTGTGACACAGAGGGCGTTGTTGTTTTTCATGAACAAGTTATCTCAATTATTTCAGTGATGACGGGTGCCTCATTGGCGCAGGCAGATGAGAAGAGACGTGCTCTTGGGGATCGCGAGAGTCAGCAAGAAATTTGTGACTGGTTTTATCCAGCAGCGACTGCACGAGGATATGAATTAGAGACGATTAATAAAATTTGGGAAGTGTTGCGCGCATTTGCATCGTTTGGTTTTTGCAAAGCCCATGCAGCAGCTTTTGCGTTGCCCACATATCAAAGCGCATGGCTTAAGACTCATCATCCTGCAGCCTTTATCGCCGGCATCCTTACGCACGATCCAGGCATGTACCCCAAGCGTTTGCTTTTAGATGAGGCACGACAAATGGGAATTACCCTCGCGCCGATAGATGTAAATTATTCCGATTCAACATACAGGGTAGAAAAAAACTCTTCAGGCGACCTTCCTCCTTATGCAATTCGTATTGCGCTATCGACTATCAGTGGAATCAATACACACGAAATCGAGAGAATTATTTCGGGTAGGCCATATCGTGATCTTGCTGATTTCTTTTATCGCGCAGGAGTATCCCTTCCTATCATCGAGAGCCTTATTCTCACGGGCGCTTTTGATTCCCTGCATGGACCCACTCTTCACCGGCGCGACCTTCTTTTGCATCTGAGTGATCTTGCCAAGTCCGCGGGTGCATCAGTGAGTGGCTCTCAGATGATTTTGGGTTTTCCATCACCTGCACTTATTGCCAGCGGACTTCCCGAAATGAATGAAAGCGAGAAAGTCCGCCACGAAGTAAAGCGCTTAGGTATGGACATCACACATCACATGCTTAACTTTTACGCACCATTTCTCAATGCGGTTGGAGCGGTACGTTCATCGGATTTATTAAAGCAGCGTTCGGGTGCATCAATTATCGTCGCCGGCGTTAAGGTTGCACTGCAGACTCCACCGGTGCGCTCAGGCAAGAGGGTGATCTTTGTAAGCCTCGATGATGGTTATGGTTGTAGCGACTCGACTTTTTTTAGTGATGCGCAGACAGATTTTGCAGGGTTGCTCTATTCAACCGATCTTCTTCTTATACGTGGATCACTTCGGCGCACGGGTGCGCGGGGTGTTTCGATCCGCGCAAGTGGCGCATGGGATTTGCGCGCCGCTTACGAAAAGTGGAGCACAGAGCAAAGTACGCTGGCCATATGAGTGCAGAAGAGAAAGCTGAGGCAACAATTCTGCATGTTGATATGGATGCATTTTTTGCATCCGTTGCCGAACGAGATGACCCAGCACTACGCGGCAAAGCGCTAGTCGTAGGTGCTGGTGCGCGAGGAGTAGTTCTTTCGGCAAATTACGAAGCACGCAAATTTGGAATTCGGGCAGCGATGCCTGTTGGACGCGCACAAAGACTTGCCCCGCATGCAATTTTCGTTCCGCCAAATCATGTGCGATATGGCGAAGTTTCTGATGCCATCATGGAAATATTTTCAGACTTCACCCCACTCGTTGAGCCACTATCAGTAGATGAAGCTTTTCTCGATGTCACAGGTGCTAAAAAGCTTCTTGGCAGCGGTCGTGAGATTGCCCAAGCAATTAGAGCAAGAGTGGAAGAGCAAGAAGGCATTACTTGTTCAGTTGGAATTGCGCCATCAAAGTTCATCGCAAAATTAGCATCAGGTCATTGCAAGCCAAATGGAATGTTAGAAATTGCATCTAATCGAATTCTGACATTCCTGCATCCGTTGCCGATTACCGCGTTGTGGGGAGTGGGTCCAAAAACTGCAGAATTACTCGAGAAACTTGGGCTTCGTACAGTTGAAGATGTTGCGCTTCTGCCGCGATCAACTCTAATCCGCGCACTTGGTGATGCAAGTGGAGCAGCTTTACATGAACTTGCGTGGGGTCGCGATTATCGTGATGTAACACCTGGAGAAGTAGATAAAAGTATTAGCGCGGCAGAAACATTCCCGCATGACCTAGATAGCCCTGAAGAAATATTGCAAGAATTTTTAAGACTCACCCAACGTGCAACCGCTCGGTTACGTGATCGTGGACTATTTGCAAAAACTATTTCTATCAAAGTCAGATTTGCAGATTTCACAACTATAAATCGTTCGCGCACTCTCTCACTTGCTACTGATAGCGCACACGAAACCTATGATGTTGTGAAAGATTTGTATTACGCACTTCGCATAGACCGAGCACGATTGCGTTTAGTAGGTGTCAGTCTTGAAGGGTTGGTCGATGGAGCCCCCCAGCAACTCGAATTGGGGGCTCGCGAACACGGATGGCGCGAGGCTGAGCGTGCTATTGATCAAGCGCGTGCCCGATTTGGTGGAAAAAGCGTTCAGCCAGGGCGATTAATTGAGACAAAAGACGGTGAATTTGATGAGAAAAGCGCTTCTCAGTAGCAAGATATCTTGACATGTTCTATTGTGTGCATATGCCTTTGTCGGATCGTGAAAGAAAGTTATTAGCTGAGATGGAAGAAGCACTCTCAGCTGATGATCCGCGTTTAAGTTCAACGCTCACTGGAACTCGCCTTGTTCCAGGGCGAAACAAGATGCTGGCCGGAGGATTGGCCCTGGTAGCTGGCTTGGCGACAATCTTTGCCGGACTTATCTCCCAAGTCGTTCCTATCGGAATCGTTGGTTTCATCATTGCTCTTTCAGGTCTACTTACTGTGCTCTCTGGCGCCTCTGGAGTAGCAAGAGTGATGAAGAGCGGACAAGGTCGTAAAAGAGGCTCAAATACCTTTGGATCGCGCCTAGAAGAGCGCTGGGATAGGCGCAATTTCGAGTAATTTAGACCCCATCTAGCCGACCTCCTGCCCACGCAGGGGGTCTTTTTATTTCCCTTTTTCCAGAGGGTTCGAGGTGGCGCTTTGGGGATTAAAGTGGGCATTGATGGTTGAAATTGGAGAGAAAGGGAGTAAAGTGGGGAATTAATCGCTCACGTGAGCGAGGCGGCACCTGGGGAAGGGGGCCTGATTTAGATGTTTCTAGGAACCCACGAGCCGCGTCTTGATGAAAAAGGCCGCCTCATTCTTCCCGCAAAATTTCGCGAAGAGCTCTCACCTGGTTTGGTAATTACCAAAGGTCAAGAGCGATGTCTTTATGTTTTTCCAACATCAGAATTTTCAACCATTACGGATGCTCTCAAACAAGCGCCAGTCACTGCTAAATCAGCACGTGATTACATGCGTGTGATGTTTGCTGGTGCACACGATGAAATTCCAGATCGCCAAGGTCGCATAACTATTCCGCACGGACTGCGCACATATGCAGGTCTTGAAAAAGAGTGCGTAGTTATTGGTGCAAACACACGTGTTGAAATCTGGGATGCAAGTGCCTGGAATGAGTACCTCACAGATCGCGAAAAAGGTTTTGCTGATGTATCAGAGGAGGTATTTCCAGGGCTCTTCTAAGAGCAACCAAATTCTCATCTTTGGCCACCGCCGACCCAACGAGTGCGGCGCCCCTTCCCCGGCGCCGCAACACGCAATCCGTCGGCCGGCGGTGACCAAAGCTGAGAAAAGAAAATGACTTAACAAATAACTGGAGAAAGGAAGACGATGTCTACAACCGAACATATTTCAGTAATGCGTGACCGATGCATCGAACTTCTTGCTCCTGGAATTGAAATTTCTGCAAATCCCGTGGTTATTGATGCAACTCTTGGATTCGGCGGACACACTGAAGCGCTATTACGAAAATTTCCAAATGTAATCGTCATCGGAATAGATAGAGACGCTGAAGCACTCGAACGCGTCAAAGCAAGACTCTCTGAATTTTCCGATCGCTTACTCACTTCGCACAATGTATTTGATCAAATTACCTCAGTTGCTCACTCTTTTGGATATAGCAAAGTTGCAGGAATCCTTTTTGACCTCGGAGTTTCATCAATGCAATTAGATCAAAGTGAACGCGGATTTTCATATTCGCACGACGCCCCACTTGATATGCGTATGGATAGAAGCCAAGGTCAAACAGCCTCACATATTCTCAATACGTATGAACCTGGCGAGCTCGTGCGCATTCTTCGTATCTATGGTGAAGAGAAATTCGCAACTCGCATCGTTGAATCAATTGTAAAGAATCGGGCAATTGCTCCTTTAAATTCAACAGTACAACTGGCGACTTTGGTAAAGGAAGCCATCCCAGCAGCGACAAGGCGCACCGGAGGCAATCCAGCAAAACGCACATTCCAAGCACTTCGTATTGAAGCCAATGACGAACTTGGAGCAATCAACCGCGCAATTCCACAAGCCCTTGATTTGCTCTCGGTAGGCGCCCGACTTGTAGTCATGTCCTTTCAATCGTTAGAAGATCGAATCGTTAAAGATTTTTTTACGCAAGCAAGTACATCTGGAACTCCAAGAGATTTACCAGTTGAAATTCCAGAGCTAGCCGCTAAATTTTCGCTCGTCTTTAAGGGGAGTCAGACTCCAAGCGCACGCGAATTGGAAGAAAATTCGCGGTCAGCATCAGTTCGTTTGCGTGCAATCGAGAGAGTGGCTGCTTAATGTCAATTCCATTGCTATCACCGGCATTCACAAAATCACGGAAAATTGTCACTCAGAAATCTGCTCGAGCCGCACTCAAATTAGTTACGAACGTCTCACCCGCAGAGCAGGTCAACCGAAAATTCTTTGCAACATTTGCAACCTTCGTCATGATTTTTGGCCTTGCAATGCTTCTGGTGATAAACACATTATTAGCCCAAGACGCATTCACTTTGGCAAAATTGCAAAACGACTCCAAACTTGCAACTGATCAATACGAGGCGCTGTCACGAACGATTGAAAAAATTTCGTCACCAGAAGAACTTGCCGTTAAAGCCAAGGCTCTAGGCATGGAACCGGCAGCGACACCTACCTTTGTAAATTTGAATGGTCTTCCACGTGGGTAATTTTCCATTAGCCAGGCGGCGCATCACTGCGCTCATTATTTTCTCTTTAGCAATTCTTCTCTTATTTGCTGGCAGATTAATTCAGATTCAAGCAATCAATGCCGGAAGTTACCAAATCCGAGCTGAAGATGAAATGTATAGCACTCGAGATATCCCTGCGAAGCGAGGTGATATTACCGATGTGAATGGTGTGACATTCGCGCGAAGTGTTTCGGCAATTAATATCGTTGTCGATCAAACGCAGATTTCCAACCCATCAAAAGTGGCAGCCTTCGCTGCGCCGATTTTAGGTTTGAGCATGTACGAAGTTCAAAACGCTATTACCGGGAAACTTCGTTACAAAAAAGTCCTGGGTAATGCACAACCTGCAATCTGGAGAAATCTAGTCGATGCGATGGCGACATATAACAAGGACCTCACCGGTAAAGATCTCAATAAAAGAATCATTGGCTTCTTTGCTGAACGTGATTACATTCGTGATTATCCTTCAGGGGAACTTCTAGGATCTTTGATTGGTTTTGTTAGAGATGATGGTGTTGGTGCTTCTGGAATTGAATCCAGCATGAACTCCGTAATTTCAGGAACAGCTGGAAAATATAGTTATGCAGATGGATATCACACTGAAATTCCTGGATCTCAATCAGAAATTCTCCCTGCAAAACAAGGGACAAAAATTAGGTTAACAATTGATCGGGATGTGCAGTGGGTGGCTTCAAATGCAATTTCTGAAGCAGTTAAGAACTCACGAGCCATAAGTGGAACCGTTATTGTCATGGATCCAAAAACTGGCGCAATCTTGGCTCATGCAACTGCACCTACTTTTGATCCCAATAACACCAAGAGTATTTCTGCTGATTTGCTCCGCAACCCATCCGTGCAAGATGTATACGAGCCTGGTTCGACAGGAAAAGTTATGACCTTAGCGGCAGCGATGGAAGAGGGAAAGATTCTTCCGACAACAGTCTTCACAGTTCCATATGCATTAAAACGCTCGGACGCCGTTTTTCATGATCATGAAAAACATCCTATTGAGCGTTTAACTGCAGCTGGCATTTTGGCGGTGTCTAGCAATACGGGAGCTATTCAAATCGGTGAAATGCTTTCTCACGACACTTTATATAAATATCTCAGTAAATTTGGCATTGGAAGTAGTACTGGATCTGGACTACCGGGGGAGTCGGCTGGGATTCTTCACCCAGTCGCATCATGGTCGGGCACCTCTGCTCCGACGATTGCCTTTGGTCAGGGATACTCACTTACTGCAATGCAAGCAACCAGTGTTTTTGCAACAATTGCAAATGATGGCGTTCGAGTTTCTCCAACGGTTATTGCTGGCACAACAACGTCTACGGGAAGTTTCATTTCATCGCTAGCACGCACAAGTGAACGAGTTGTGAGCGCTCTAACTGCTCAGCAGATGCGTGCGATGATGGAGGGAGTGGTTTCCTCACAAGGAACTGCTCCATCAGCTGCAATCCCTGGATATAGAGTGGCAGGAAAAACAGGAACCGCGATGCGCTACGACTCAAAATGTCATTGCTATAGCGGGTACACAGCTTCGTTTATTGGCTTTGCGCCAGCGGATAAGCCGGCTTACGTTGTGAGCGTTACGATTCAAAATCCTCACGGATTACATGCTGGCGGTGCGTTGAGTGGACCAGTATTTAGAAAAGTTATGTCGTATGTCTTGCAATCTCAACATATTGCGCCAACTAACACAGTGATTCAACCGGTTGCATTACATGAATCACAACTTACGCAAACAGGTTTTGTTGTGACAAAGGCGAAGGCATAATGCTAAGGCCCATTGATCCTTTCATAAAGAAAGTTAAGGATCTTGCAGAGCTATTAGGCGCAACCGTTGACATTGCTGATAGTCAAGGTGAAACGAGTACATTTTCAGGTGTTACAAGTTCTAGTATTGAAGTTGAATCTGGTGATGTGTTTTTCGCATTACCAGGTCAGAAAATTCACGGTGCACATTACGCGAGCGACGCCCAAGCATTGGGAGCGGTTGCGGTCGTAACTGATGAAGAAGGCTCGCAACTTATTTCTGGTTTGCCAGTACTTATTGTCTCAAATGCGCGGCGAGCTGCTGCTATTGCAAGTGCTTGGTTTTTTAACGAACCCATGCGCGACATGTTTTCAGTTGGTGTGACCGGTACGAATGGAAAAACTACGATCACCACGTTGTGCCATCAGCTACTCACTGGCTCACAAAGGCAAAGTGGTCTTATTGGCACTATTGAGACTCGGATTGGATTGGATGCGATTTCCAGTAAGCGGACAACTCCCGAAGCAAGTGAGTTGCAATCGCTTGTTGCAGTGATGCGCGAGAGACATTGCAGAACCGTAGTGATGGAAGTTTCAAGCCATGCAATCGAACTAGAGAGAATTCGTGGTGGCCATTTTAATCTTGTTGCATTTACGAATCTTTCGCAGGACCACTTGGATTTTCATACAACTATGGAAGAGTATTTCCAAGCGAAGGCAAAGCTCTTTTCTTTTGAATATGCGGAGGCTGCATTTGTAAACATAGATGATGCCTATGGCAAGCGCCTTGCAGAAGAAATCGAGATTCCCACGACAACAATTTCACGACTGGAGCCATCAGCAGATTGGCATTACAGCAACATCGACATTGGGCGAATCTCAACTGCTTTAGCAGTAAGAGGCAAAGGTGGAATTCTTATTGAAACCACTACGCAGTTACATGGTGGCTATAACTTAGATAATTTGCTTATGGCAATTGCGATTGTGAGTGAAGATGGCATGGATCCCGTCGAAATTGCTGCATTGGTTCCCTTTGTTACTGGAGCAATTGGACGGTTGGAGCCGGTTCAAATTGGTCAAGATTTTGGAGCTTTTGTCGATTACGCGCACTCCCCAGATGCTGTTCGCAACGTATTATTGACATTGCGTGAAATGACTCAAAAGAAAATAATTGCAGTCTTGGGATGTGGCGGTGATCGTGATCGCAGCAAGCGAAACCTGATGGGCCAAGCACTTGTCGACGGCGCCGACATCGCAGTATTCACAAGCGATAATCCTCGTTCCGAGGACCCCCATTCCATCCTTGATGAAATGACTAAAGACCTTCAACTCACAGAACTTCGAAGCGTTGTCGTGGATCGAGAGGCGGCGATTCGCTGGGCAGTTAATCAAGCTCAACCCGGAGACATAGTTGTAGTTTTAGGTAAGGGTCATGAGCAAGGTCAAGAAATCGCCGGCGTTTTGCACCCATTTGATGACCGACGCATTCTTGCCGTAGCGATTGAGGCGAAAAGATGATTTCACTTACAGCGAAAGAAATTACTGACATTGTTGGCGGGGTCCTACATGGAGATCCCACTGCAATTGTGAGCAAAGCTCCTGTATTTAATTCTGTAAAAGCACAGCCAGGTAGTTTATTTCTTGCACTAATTGGCGAGAAAAGTGATGGTCATGAATATGTCCAAGACGCTTTTCTTCATGGCGCAACGTTGGCCCTCACGTCAAAAAAGGTTGTAGGTAATTGCTTAGTCGTTCCGGATGTAATTAGTGCAGTGTCAACTCTAGCCATTGAAATTCGTAATCGACTTTCTCAACTTACCGTCATTGGAATTACCGGTTCGACTGGAAAAACTACAGCCAAGGATCTACTGACAGCAGTCTTGACTGTGCATGGTCCGACTGTCGCAACAATGCAGTCATTTAACAATGAATTGGGTATGCCCATCACGCTTCTGGAATGCGATGAGAAAACTGCCTACTGCATACTTGAAATGGGCGCGCGTCACTCTGGGGATATTGCACGACTGTGTGAAATTGCCAAACCGAATATTGGCGTAGTACTGGGCGTCGGAAGCGCGCACTTAGGTGAATTTGGTTCCGTGGAAAAAATTGCCAGCACGAAAAGTGAACTAATCAAATCACTTGGACCAGACGGGATAGCGATACTTGGCAGTTATGATTCATGGACTTTAGACATGGCGAATGTGCACAATGGACGTACTGTCATATTTGGAGTTAGACCGACAGATGAAGTTCGCGCGGCAGATATTGAATTACGCGAAGGACGTCCACATTTTGATTTGGTTACTTCTGCTGGCAGGGATGCAGTGGGTTTACGCCTCGTTGGATCTCATCAAGTCGCCAACGCGTTAAGCGCTGCAGCGGTTGCAACTGTGTTAGGCCTTTCGATCGAATCGATAGCGAGTGCGTTATCGACTGCTGAAATTCAAAGTAAATGGCGCATGGAACTCCACGAACTCCCAGATCTCATGCTGATTAACGATTCATATAATGCCAATCCTGAATCCATGGCGGCAGCGCTTCGAACACTTGTACTTTTCGCACAGGAAAGCGGCGGGCAATCGTGGGCGTTTCTAGGGGCGATGAAAGAATTAGGCTCTCAAGCTGCCCAAGAACATGCGGCTATTGGCTTCCTTGCTCACACACTCGGTGTAGACAACCTTGTTTGCGTAAATGCTGCCGGCTATGGCGAGGCGGTACCGGAGAATTCGCATCTCGCGATGCACTATTGCCCAGATAGGACCTCAGCGCTTGAGCTTGTATCCCACGTTTCACCTGGTGATGTGATCCTTGTAAAGGGCTCGAGATCGGAAGGTCTGGAAGAATTGGCACGAGGGATTGAAGAAGTGTGGCTAAAAAGAAGTAGCGAAATAGTCGAGGAGACACAGTGAGAGTCATTTTGATTGCAGGAGCAATCTCACTCTTCATTTCACTCTTTGGCACGCCACTTCTTATTCGCTCACTTGCCGGCCGAGGTTACGGTCAAATCATTCGCGATGACGGCCCAACAAGTCATCACACGAAACGTGGCACACCAACAATGGGCGGACTGATAATCATTGCTGCTGCACTCGCTGGTTATTTTATTTCACACATTTTTGCTAAAGGTATTGTTAGCGCATCTGCACTATTGGTTTCGGGTCTTGTCGTTTTGTTGGGTCTGATTGGCTTCTTAGATGACTGGCTTAAAGTTTCAAGACAGAAATCACTTGGCCTGACTGGAAAACAAAAACTTTTTGGACAAGCAATTGTGGCTTCGGGCTTTGGGTATTTAGGAATTCACTTTAAGGATTCTGATGGCTTGGCACCAATTTCTCAAAATCTTTCAACAGTGCGAGAAACATCTTTCACGTTAGGAACCGTACTGGTTGTTTTGTTTATAGCGCTTATGGTTCTTTCAACTAGTAATGGCGTAAATCTCACTGATGGCCTAGACGGCCTTGCTACCGGAGCCGCTGTGATGACTTTTCTTGCCTTTGTACTGATTGGTGTGTGGGAATTTGGACAAGGATGTGCAAATAACGCCGGTGGAAATTGCTATGCAGTTCGAGACCCTCTCGACTTGGCTGTTTTAGCCGCAGCTTTTGCTGGTTCATGTACAGGATTCTTATGGTGGAATGCATCGCCTGCAAAAATATTTATGGGTGATACAGGATCTCTTGCACTTGGTGGCGCGCTTGCTGGCTTGGCTGCAACTCTGCGAGTTGAACTATTGCTCATCCCTCTTGGAGGATTATTTGTCATCATTACTGGATCTGTAATTATTCAAACGCTCTATTTCAAAATTACTGGAGGCAAACGAGTATTTAAGATGGCTCCATTGCAGCATCATTTTGAACTTCTCGGTTGGGGAGAGGTAACAATTGTTTTGAGGTTTTGGATTATTGCAGGTTTAGGCGTTGCATTGGGGTTAGGTCTTTTCTATGCCCAATGGGTAACACAGTAAAAGAAAAGATTCGTATGAAAATCAATATTTCCGATATGAAAATCCTAATATTAGGAGCGGGCGTGACCGGACGTGCGGTTGGCGAATCCCTCTCTTCGCGTGGGGCTGTGGTTGCATTTGCTGATGACAAGCCAATATTTCAGTCTCCATTTTCAACTTTTCTCTCTGATGATGTGAATATTTTGGAGTGGGATAGCGTCGTCGTCTCTCCTGGATGGAAAGACAGTCATCGACTCATTGTGGCCGCTCAACGTGCTGGAAAACCAATTCACAATGAAATAGACATTGCATGGCAATTTCGCAACGAAAGTGTGCCTTCCCAGAAATGGTTTGCGATCACGGGGACAAATGGAAAGACCACAACTGTGGAAATGGCTGCAGCCATGTTTAACAAAGCAGGCGTGAGAGCAGCGGCTTGTGGAAATGTTGGAGATACCGTAATAGAGGCAGTCGAGAGTAAAAATAATTATGAAGTTCTTATACTCGAATTGTCTTCTTTTCAGTTGCATTGGATGCAGGATGCACAATTTAGCGCTTCGGCAATATTGAACATTGCCGATGATCACGTGGACTGGCACGGATCTTTCTCACAATATGCTGAGGCAAAATTATCCCTACTAGACCACAGTGATCTTGCGTTACTTAATGCTGATGATTCAGAAGTCGTAACAAGAACGTCTCACTGGCATGGAAAGAAAATCTTTTTTAATTTAGACACCCCTGGTCCTGGAGAAATTGGCATTGTCGAAGATCTTCTTGTTGATCGCGCCTTTGTACTTGATCCTCAAGAAGCTGTGATGATTTCCCAACTCTCGGATGTCAAGCCAACTGTTCCACACAATGTTTCTAACGCACTTGCCGCTGCGGGAGTCGCACTTGCTGGGAAGGTTGACCATGTAGATATTCAAAGAGCGTTGATGGGCTTTAAACCGGGCCGTCATCGCATCGAAGAAGTGCTCGTCGCCAATGATGTTCATTGGGTAGATGACTCCAAGGCTACAAATCCTCACGCGGCCGCAGCCTCGGTTATGTCTGCACTCTCAGTTATTTGGATCGCGGGAGGAATGGCAAAAGGAGCTCAGATGCCACCGTTAATTTCACGTATCAAGAGTCGAGTGAAAGCGGCAATTCTAATTGGCGAAGATAGAGCTTTGATTGCAGATGCCCTAAAAGCCCATGCACCAGAGATCGCTATCATTGAAATAGATTCTCCATCAGATTACGCAGTCGGTGGAGAATCTAATTCCTTGATGGAAAACGTTGTACTTGCTGCAGCCAAGATTGCGAAACCAGGGGATACCGTCCTACTAGCTCCAGCCTGTGCGTCGATGGATCAATTTAGTGACTACGCAGATCGCGGCGATAGATTTGCGCAAGCAGTGCGAAAGGTTGTGGGACATGTCTGAGAAATATGGTGTCGGAAAGTTTCTTTCAAAACCTACTGCGGCTTATCAATTACTTATAGCTTCAACAATTGCTCTTACATTTATCGGAATAGTCATGGTCTTTTCTGCTTCCTCAATCCTCTCACTGGATACAAAAGGTAACTCCTTCGGAATCGTTGGAAGACAATTAATATTTCTTTGCCTTGCCATTCCATGCGCATTCATTGCATCCCGTCAGAGTTTGTCTCGTTGGCGCCTAGTTTCCAGATATGGGTTTATTGGTTCGTTGATTCTAATGTTGTTGCTGCTAATTCCTGGAGTTGGCAAGACAGTCAATGGAAATAGAAACTGGATTCATTTGGGGATAATTGACATTCAACCTAGTGAAATTGCTAAGTTTCTGCTCATATTATGGGCTTCCTCAACTTTGGCTAAGAGTCAATTAAGTGGACGGAGTAAATCAAATGCTCTTGCACTTTTGTCCCCAGTTTTCGGAGTAATAATTCTCTTAATCATGTTAGGGCGTGACCTCGGAACTTCTGTTGTTTTTGTTTGTATTTTTGCCGGTCTCTTGTGGGTCTCAGGAGTGTCATTGGGCATCTTTGCTTTCTTCACCACAGCGTTTGCGGGTGCGCTCACTTTTTTCATTCTAACTGCAAACTATCGAGCTGCGCGATTTCTTGTTGTTCTAAATCCATTCTCTCCCGAGAATTATAAAAACGCCGGATGGCAACCAGCGCACAGTATTTTGGGCCTAGCAAGTGGTGGTTTTTTTGGAGTTGGACTTGGCGCCAGCCGACAAAAATGGGGAAATCTCGCTGAGGCGCATACTGATTTTATTTTCTCTGTGATCGGTGAGGAATTGGGACTCTTTGGAACGCTGGGAGTGCTGGGTTTATTTGCAGCCTTGATTTTTTCTATTTTTAGTATCGCACTTCGCACAGGTGATGCAATGTCACGGTATGCATGCGTTGCAGTGGGATGCTGGTTAAGTGCTCAAGTGATTCTCAACATTGGTTCGGCAACCTCACTACTACCTGTAGTTGGAGTGACATTGCCACTAATTTCGTACGGCGGATCGTCTTTGATTTCAGTGTATTTAGCTCTCGGTTTTGTTCTGGGAGTAGCAAGACGGGAGCCAGCGGTGATGTCACATCTTTCGCAGAAGAAGAAGAAATGACAACCATAGTTTTTGCTGGCGGTGGTACCGCAGGACATATTGAACCTTCATTAGCCGTTGCGCGATCGTGGCTAAGTGCCCACCCGGGTGATGCGTGCATTTTCTTAGGAACGGCACAGGGTTTGGAAACTTCCCTCATTCCAGAAGCGGGATTTGAACTCAAACTAATTAGAAAAGTAAGAATTTCACGGCGCATTAATCTCTCGCTTCTTACAGTGCCAATTTCCCTATTCATGTCTGTCATTGAGTGCTATAAAATATTAAGTACTGCGGATCTTTTAGTTGGATTTGGTGGATATGTTTCAGGGCCAGCGTATTTAGCTGCGGCAGTTCGTCGAATCCCCATAGTTATCCATGAAGCCAATGCCAAACCTGGATGGGCTAACAGATTGGGCGCAGCACTGAGTTCGTTTTGCGCTGTTGCGGTTCCCGTTACGTCAGGTTCATTCTCTCAGGCTTTGATTACTGGGATGCCATTACGTGCTGATGTTGAGAATACGCTGCGCATAACAGTCAAGGATTGGAAAACCGCACGGAGCCAATCACGCGTAGCGATGGGTTTTGACTCAAAGCATCCAGTGATTTTGGTTATGGGTGGCTCGCAGGGATCTGTCGCTATTAATACAGTAGTAGCGAATTCTCTTGACTCTTTGCTCGAACGCAATTTTCAGATCTTGCATGCGGTAGGAAAAAAGAATGCACTTCCAGAACCTCGTAAAGGCTACACCCCCGTTTACTACATTAATGAGATGGCACGTGCTTACCTTGGTTCTGATCTTATTATTGCAAGATCGGGAGCGGTCACATGTTCTGAAATTGAAGCGCTCGGAAAATTTGCACTATTTATTCCTCTAGCGATTGGTAACGGCGAGCAAGAACACAATGCTCGCCATCTTGTGAAGGAAGGCAAAGCGCGCATAGTTCAGGAAAAGGATTTCAATGCGCAGTGGTTACTTGCAGAAGTGGAAAATTTGATTGAACTCTCCCACAAGGCCCCATTGGAAGGATCTTCCGCTAATCTTGCGTCCAGTGAAAAAATAGCTGCGTTAATGGCGGAAGCACTGAAGAAGAAGAACGCGTGAGCGTGAGAGGTTACTGATGAATCTTGATGCACTCCTCAACAAGAAAATTCACTTCATTGGTATTGGTGGCGCTGGAATGAGCGGCCTGGCACGAATTGCTCTCTCGCAAGGGGCACGCGTAAGCGGATCTGATTCGAAAGATTCTTCTGTTATTGCAGCTCTAAAAGCGCTCGGTGCCACGGTTTTCACTTCGCATGATGCACGCAATATTGATGGTGCTGATGTTGTTATTTACTCTAATGCAATAGCACCAAGTAATCCCGAGCGCTCTTTTGCTCACAATGAAGGTCTCTTGGTATTGACTCGCGCGGAGGGCCTGGCAATTTTGATGTCGGAGTCACAGAGTATTGCTGTTGCTGGTACCCACGGGAAAACAACAACATCATCGATGCTCACTGTTGCGCTTCAAGCTGCAGGACAAGATCCCTCTTTTGCTATCGGGGGAACCCTGAATGCTTCCGGAGCAAACGCGCACCACGGAACTGGAGATATTTTCGTTGCCGAAGCAGATGAATCGGATGGCTCTTTTACCGAGTACCACCCATTCGCTGCAATAATTACAAATATCGAACATGATCACGTTGACTATTTTGCAACCCCACAAGATGTCACAGATGCATTTACCGAATTTGTGCAAACAATCCAGCCTTCAGGATTCATTGTATTTTGTAATGATGATGAAGGATCCAGACTTCTAGGAAACGTAACTTTGAAATCAATTTCCTATGGCACACGTGAGGGTTCCGAGCTGCGCATTGATCAAATTGTTCTCAATGCAAAAGGTTCTCGGTCTCGAGTTCTCTGGAGAGGAAAATCTGTTGGCACATTGGAACTCAACGTTCCTGGTCACCACAATATTCTTAACGCGTGCGCAGCGCTAGCGACAGGCCTAGCACTAGGGCTACCTGCCGCCGAATTAATCTCGGGACTTCATTCTTACCAAGGAACGGGGCGTCGTTTCGAACTCAAAGGCACTGTGCATGGGATTCGGGTAGTAGATGATTACGGCCACCATCCCACAGAAATTAAGGTAACTCTTGAAGCTGCACGCAGGTATGCCGGCGATGGCAGAGTCCTAGTAGTTTTTCAGCCGCATAGATATTCACGCACCCAAGCATTTCTCGATGGATTTGCTGAGACTTTAGATCTAGCTGATGAGGTAATTGTTTTAGCTATCTATGCTGCCAGTGAGATTCCTATTCCTGGAGTAAGCGCCGAATTAATTGTGGAGCGAATGACAAAAGGTTCTTATATTCCCAATTTCATTGAAGCAACAGATTTGATCGTTTCAGCTGCACGTCCGGGGGATGTCATCATCACGTTGGGCGCTGGTGACGTGAGTTCGTTGGCACCAATCATTCTTGAAGGTCTTGCAAAGAGATTTGAATGACAACTATTAAAAAGTTTAAAACTTTTTTAGCTCTCTCTGTAGTTGCTGGTCTTATTTACGGGGTTGGCTGGTCCACTCTTTTCGCAATCACGAGCGTTGAAGTGACGGGAGCCCCGACGGTTGCTACTAAGCAATTAGTACTCAATAAGATCGGTTTTACATCGGGAGATAACTTGGCTCGAATTCCTCCGCACGAAGTTGAAGGCAACGTTGAGAAAATTGGATGGGTACTTCAAGCACGTGTGAGTCGAGATTGGCTCAATAAGACTCTCGCAGTCACAGTGCTCCCACGTACTCCCATCGCAATCTATAAAGGAGTCGTGATTGATCGGTATGGGGTACGTTTTCAAAGTCCAACAGCTATTCCCACGCCTCTACCTCAACTTGTCGCCGCAAGCCCTCAACTTGGAGTTGATGCTTATAGCCTTCTGCGTACCTTGCCACTGGCATTTCGAAAGAAAATTACTCGTATAGAGGTACGCCCGGGAACGAATTATTTTCTGACGATCACTGAAGGTGAAAAAGTCATCTCTCTTATCTGGGGAGATAATGATGTAAACCCCCGCAAAGTGCAGGTTTACGAATTTCTTCGACTCCGTTTGGAGAATAAAGATGCCACTCAATACGATCTCTCATCACCTAATTCACCAGTAGTAAAATAAAAAAGTAATAAAAATATAAATAAATACTTTTAAATTTTTCGTGGCGGTATTTGATTCCAAGGGCTGTTGGCTTTACGTTCGCCTCACGAATTTACGCAGTTCTATAAGCCTTAACATGAGGTTTATGGTTCGCAAGGAGGATTACCGTGGCATCACCGCAAAATTATTTAGCTGTCATCAAAGTTGTAGGAATTGGTGGCGGTGGTGTGAACGCAATTAATCGAATGATCGATGTTGGACTCAAAGGCGTTGAATTTATTGCAATCAATACTGATGCACAACATTTATTAATGAGTGATGCTGATGTGAAGTTAGACATCGGTCGTAAATCAACTCGTGGGCTTGGTGCTGGAGCCGCTCCTGAAAAAGGCAAAGAGGCCGCCCTTGATCACATAGATGAGATTGAAGAAATTCTTCGCGGAGCGGATATGGTTTTTGTAACCGCAGGGGAAGGTGGCGGGACTGGAACTGGTGGCGCACCTGTCGTAGCAAAAATTGCTCGTGATCTTGGCGCACTGACTATCGGTGTTGTTACACGTCCGTTTAGTTTTGAAGGAAAAATTCGTGCGCAACAAGCTGATCAAGGTATAGAAGAGCTACGTGAACAAGTTGATACTCTCATTGTTATTCCTAATGATCGACTTCTTGCAATTTCAGATCGTTCGATTACAGCGGTAGATGCATTTAAGAGTGCGGATCAAGTGTTGCTCTCTGGCGTACAAGGAATTACCGAAATTATTACTCAGCCGGGTCTTATTAACTTAGACTTTGCAGATGTGAAGACAGTAATGACAGGGGCAGGTTCGGCGCTCATGGGGATCGGTTCTGCTCGAGGTGAGAATCGTGCGATCAGAGCTGCAGAGCTAGCGATCTCAAGTCCTCTGCTTGAGGCATCAATAGATGGCGCAATGGGAGTACTGCTCTCCGTTGCTGGTGGCTCAGACCTAGGACTCTTTGAAATTAATGAAGCGTGCGAACTGGTTCAATCCGCAGCACATCCAAATGCCCGCATAATTTTTGGAACAACTATTGATGATGCACTTGGCGATGAAGTACGAATTACAGTCATCGCCGCAGGATTTGATGGCGGAGAACCAAAGAAAGTTTCCGTACCGGTTTTAAACGCAGCGGCGCTTTCTGGGATAGCAGATCCGATAGCGGCAAATGATCCCATTTCAGTGGCTCTTGATCTAGATGATCGAAGCGCATCTCGTCCACGAGTGACCTTTGAAGATCTTGTTGCCGAAGACGATATAGATGTTCCAGACTTTATGAAATAAGAGTTCTTGAAATCTATATTTACAAATCGTATTGGTGGCTATAGCACGGGAGTGTATGAGTCGCTCAACCTGGGTTTGCATGTAGGTGATGAACCGACTACCGTGAATAGAAATCGTGCCACGTTGACTGAGAAGTACGGTCCGATTCAGTTTATGGATCAGATACATGGCAACACCGTTGTATCGATAAAAAACGTACAAGAAGTGTTACCACCGTGCGATGCTTTAGTGACAAATCAACCTGGAATTGCACTCGCCGTGCAAACGGCTGACTGCATTCCATTGTTGTTACGATCAGAAGGTGTCGTAGCAGCAGTCCATGTTGGTCGCAAAGGTTTGATGAATTCAATTGCGCTACGAGCGGTGAGTTCAATGCGCGACTTGGGTGCGAGGGAGATAACTGGACTACTAGGGCCAAGCATCTGTGGACGCTGCTATGAAGTTTCCCAAGAGGTCAGTGACGAAATAATCGCCGTACATCCCACAGCGAAGGCGCACACCACGAGCGGGACTCCGTCTTTAAATCTTTCAAGAGCTCTTATTGTAGAATTACAAAATATTGGTGTTGATGCAACAGATGTTGGAGTTTGTACACAAGAAAATTTGGAGTACTACTCCTATAGGCGCAGTGGTGTCACAGGCCGTCAAGCAGGAATAATCTCACTATGAGTACGCGCTTTGAAGAGATTTCTCACAATCTATCTCACGTCGAATCTAAAATAGTTAGCGCTGTGAAAAAAAGTGGCAGGAATCGATCTGAGGTCACACTCATAGCGGTCACAAAGAATTTCCCCATAAGCGATGTGGAAATTCTAAAGGAACTAGGTATCACCAACTTTGGTGAGAATAGGGATCAAGAAGGTGCGAGTAAATCTGCAGCCGTTCAAGGAAAATGGCATTTTCAAGGACAAATTCAGAGTAACAAATTAAAATCAATTTCTTCGTGGGCTGGCGTTATTCATTCTCTCGATGATCCTCGATATGTGGAGATACTAGACCGCGTTGCCATTAATCCTTTGAGCGCCTTTATCCAGGTAAGCCTGGATGATGATCCTGAGCGTGGTGGAATTGCTCCTAAATACATTAGCGAATTAGCGCGAGCGGTGAGGGGGAGTACAAAAGTTGAACTGCTGGGTTTGATGGCGGTTCCACCGTTGACTCAAGAGCTCAGCGATTCCTATGCAAATCTCGCTCGGATTCGCCAGGAATTTCTCTATGAATTTCCTGAGGCTCACTACCTCTCAGCTGGCATGAGTTCAGATTACGAAATGGCCATTGAATATGGAGCGACACATATACGCGTGGGTAGCGAAATCCTCGGTTCTAGGCACTGACCCCAGTAACCTTTTATCATGTCAAATGCTATGCGACGAGTCGCCAACTACCTAGGCCTAATGGATGATCCTGCTGTGGATTCCACCGTTGCCGCCTCTGAGTCACGAGTTCCCGATGTTCGTATTCGCACTCGCGAGCCACGTCAGTCATCACTTGCAATCGCTCGACCTGTTGCGGCGGCCGTAGAACTTCCCATTCCTGATCGCATCATTACTTTGCACCCACGTTTTTATAATGAGGCACGCACTATTGGTGAGCATTATCGAAGTGGAAATCCCGTAATTATCAATCTTTCAGATATGGAAGAGTCAGAGCGCAAACGACTTGTTGATTTTGCAAGCGGACTAGTTTTCGGACACCATGGAACTATTGAGCGGGTAACATCAAAAGTATTTCTTCTTTCACCTGCCAACGTGCGCGTAAGCAGCGAAGATAAAACAGCGGCAGCTGAAGCAAGTTTTTTTAACCAAAGTTGAAATAACTTATGACATCAGTTGGAGCCGTACTCAATATCATTCTGCAAATCTTTTTGCTTGCTCTGCTCGGTCGTCTAATTCTTGATTATGTTCGAATTTTCGCTCGTTCATGGAGACCCCAAGGAATAGTTCTTTATTTTGTAGAAGCAATATTCGCAATCACTGACCGCCCAATGAACTTTGTTCGCCGTTTTGTTCCGCCACTTCGAATTGGCGGCGTGAGTTTAGATCTCTCGTTCATAGTGCTCTTCTTCGGCGTGCAAATGCTGATGTCGCTAGTGCGCCTTCTCTAAATTCACCACTAATCCAAGTTCGTTCTCGCCCAAAGGCAACTCTGGCTTATGTTGCATTGCCAGTGCCAGGACTTCTCCACAGATATGTGCATTATCTGAATCTATTGCATCGAGAATTTCTTGCGGACCGTTATATGTCACGGAAATGCGATCGGATATTTCAAATCCTGAACTTTTGCGTAGCTCTTGAATAAAGCGAATTACTTCGCGTACGTTGCCAGCTTTAATAAGCTGCGGAGTTAATAACAAATCTAGAGCAACACTTTCGCCTTCATGGCTCGCGACCATCCAGCCACTTTTTGGAACTTCAGTAATGACTAGATCCTCAAGTGTTATCTCCCATGAATGAGCACCATCTGAGACCGACCCATTGCCAGATATACGCAGTGACTTGACGAGAGCAGTCGCATCCGCACCAGTGATTGCCTTCGCAATCGCCTGCACTTCGCCGCCAAATTTTGTTCCCAAAGTTCTGAAATTAGCCTTGACCGAAATGCTCACTAAATCCTCATCAGCATTGGCGATATCTTCTAGGTCAAGGACATTGAGTTCATCTGAAATCTGCTCGCGCATATCAAGTGGCAGCGCAGCCCAGCCACTTGCCGCAATGAGTGCGCGCTGAAGGGGTTGGCGAATTTTAGTTCCTGATTCCGCTCGAGCCGCGCGACCTAGTTCGACTATTCGCCGCGTGAGAGCAACATCGCGAGCAAGAGTGAGGTCAATTGCCTCAGAATTCGCCACTGGGAAATCTGTTAAGTGCACGGATTGAGCAGCGCTTGCGTTGACAGGTCGAACGAGTTCTTGCCAGACATGTTCAGAAATAAATGGAACCATCGGAGCAAGAAGTTGTGTCAGTGTTGTTAGGCATTCATGAAGTGTCGAAAGAGCTGCAACATCACCATCCCAGAAGCGTCGTCGGGAGCGGCGCACATACCAGTTAGAAAGGTCATCAATAAAGCGGGCAAGAACCTTTCCTGCTGTCTGCGAATCAAAATCTGCCAGAGCTGCATCTACATCGTTAATGAGAATATTTAATTCAGAGATGATCCATCTATCCATTACTGGACGCTCTAAAAGCGAAGGAGATTGACTGAGATCAAAATTGGCAGCCTCGGCGTAGAGGGAGTGAAAAGAAACAGTATTCCAATATGTTAAAAGTGTTTTTCGAACCACATCGCTAATAGCGTCATGTCCTACTCGTCTGGCAGACCATGGAGATCCAGCAGCCAGCATGTACCAGCGCACAGCATCTGCGCCGTGTTGATCCATCAGAGCCATTGGTTCGAGGGCATTACCAAGGTGCTTACTCATCTTTCGGCCATCTTTATCTAAAATATGGCCAAGACATAAAACAGTTTTATATGACGATTGGTCAAATACGAGTGTTCCAATTGTCATGAGTGTGTAAAACCAGCCACGAGTTTGATCAATTGCTTCGCAAATAAAATCTGCTGGATAGGCTGCCTCAAATTTTTCTTTGGAACCCTCTTTATGTGGATATCCCCATTGCGCAAATGGCATTGCACCTGAGTCATACCAACAATCGATCACTTCGGGGATTCGAGTCATGGTTGCTTGACACTCAGAACAGTCAAAAGTTATGTCATCAACAAATGGTCGATGCGGATCTAATGTCGAAAGTTCTTCTCCTGCTAGAGCGCCCAATTGTGCAAGTGATTCAACACAAATTTCATGTTTATTCTCGCAACGCCAGATTGGAAGAGGAGTGCCCCAGTACCTATTACGTGAGAGCGCCCAATCAATATTGTTATTGAGCCAATCACCGTATCTTCCAGTCTTAATAGTTTCTGGATGCCAATCGGTCTTCTCGTTTTCACGGATAAGGGCATCTTTGATAGAGGTTGTGCGGATATACCAAGAAGGTTGCGCGTAATAGATCAGGGCAGTGTGGCAACGCCAGCAATGAGGGTAGGAGTGTTCGTATGGCTGATGGCGATAGAGCGCTCCACGAGTTTTTAGTTCTTTGACAATTAATTTATCTGCATCTTTAAAAAAGAGCCCGCCGACAAGTGCAACATCTGCGAGGAAATGTCCATCAGGTGCAACGGGATTAACAACTGGTAAACCATATGCGCGACAGACTGCAAGGTCGTCTG
>CAFBSG010000014.1_pt1 | contig 33094 bp, 29 predicted proteins | sample 7270301 | NCBI WGS metagenome assembly CAFBSG01 (sample SAMEA6814059, study PRJEB35770) | freshwater metagenome | biome: Freshwater; feature: Freshwater reservoir; material: water | place: Czech Republic | collected 2017-05-23 | depth 30m m | reverse complement strand
TAATGTGCCTCTATTTTTTAAACGGTGCTGGGCATGCTGAAATTTTAGGAACTCTCATTCGCGCTATTACGCTACCCGGTGAAGGATGGCAGTACTGCGCGATACCAAGATCACCGGCAACTGATAGGAAGATGAAAGCATCTTCCATGGTGAATCCCCATTCGTCAACGAGTAATTTTGCTGCTTCTTCGACTGCAAATTTGAGTGCGTCATCAAGGCTTGTTGCGTGCGTTCCGTGGGTGAACCATGAATCAGCTGTTTCGGTAATGGGCCATGTGCCCGTTTTGCCCTTAATGAGATCTACTTTGATAATTGCTGTGCCACCGATTTCAACACCGGTTCCAGAAATTTCGCCATCGCCCATCGATGCGTGCATATCGCCAATAGCTAGCATTCCACCGGGTTGGAAAACTGGCATGTGAAGCGTTGCGCCAATTCCATTTTGGCGATCATCCATATTTCCACCATGGCGATCGGCAAGAAATGTAGGAACTTCCCCGCTGGCAGGTGCGACGCCAACTACGCCAAACATTGGACGGGTTGGAAATGAAACTTTTTCATTCATGGTGATGATGCCATCTTTAACTTTAAAAATACGCGTCGCTGGTGCTTCACATTTTTCAACGATCTGTCCCCATTCAGGGATAACCATTCCAGCACCTTGCTCGCCGGGGCGAATATCAATAAAAGTAACGGAGAGAGAATCCCCTGGCTCGGCGCCACGGACCTCAATAGGGCCTGTCGCGCTATTCACGCGAGAGAGATCAAGGGCTGCAATTGTGTCGGCCTCGGTTTGTACTTGGCCTGTAAAGCAATCCCATGTTTCGATTTCAATGACGGTGCCAGGATCGACAGTGACAACTGGTTGCATATCGGCAGAAAACGCCCAGATGTGTTGGTCTTTGCTGATCTTCACTGTTGGTGTTGACATGGTGATATCCCTTTTCTTTTTCTTATGACTGTGGTGTGAACAAAATTAATCTGGGAAGTGGCAGGCGACTTGCCTGGTTCCAATTTGCAGTAGAGCTGGCGCGGTTGTGCGGCAGATGTCGGCAGCCTTTGGACAACGTGGATTAAATACACATCCGTCAGGGCGGTTAATTGGATTGGGAATATCTCCGGTGAGAATAATGCGAACGCGTGAATCACTCTCATCCATGCGCGGGTTCGCTGAGAGCAGTGCCTGCGTATATGGATGTGCGGGCTTTTCATAGAGATCATCAGCAGGTGCTAATTCAACAATCTTGCCGAGGTACATCACGGCTATGCGATCCGATACATGTCTGACTACGCCGAGATCGTGTGCGATGAAAACATATGTCAGGCCGAGTTCGCGTTGAATATCTTTAAAGAGGTTAAGTACTTGGGCCTGAATGGAAACATCTAATGCGCTGACGGGTTCATCTGCAACGACGAGTTTTGGATTGAGCGATAGGGCGCGAGCAATAACAACACGTTGGCGCTGTCCACCGGAGAATTCATGAGGATATTTCTCGTAAGAATTCTCATCGAGTCCAACTTTTTTCAGGAGATCAATTGCAATCGCACGACGCTCCTGCTTGCCCATTCCGTGAATGCGCAGAGGTTCTTCGACTATCTTGCCGATTTGGCGGCGAGGATTAAGAGATGCGTATGGATCTTGGAAAATCATTTGTAGGCGTTTGCGAATCAAGCGAAGGGCGCGGCTAGATTCTTTAGCAAGGTCTCGACCTTCAAAGAAAATCGAACCATCGGTTGGATCTTCTAGGCGAACAATCATGCGACCAAGAGTTGACTTGCCGCAGCCTGATTCACCAACGATGCCCAGTGTTTCACCTTCGTGAATCTCTAGTGAGATATTTTCAACGGCATGTACAACATCTTTACCGCGCGTAAATGCGCCACTGAGTTCGTAATTTTTAGAAAGATTTTTAATGGAGAGAATTACATCGCGGCTCATTTTCCACCTCCAAGAAAGCAGGCTTTTCCGTGACCGTTGGCATCTGCGACAAATTCTGGGACTTCGATACATGCTGCGTGCACTTGTGAGCATCTGGTTGAGAATGCGCATCCCTTAGGTAAATTCAAAAGAGATGCTGGCAATCCAGGAATTGCTTCAAGTCTTTCAGTGCGCGGGCGATCAAGACGCGGAACCGAGTTCATGAGTCCTCGTGTGTATGGATGTTGTGGGTCTGCAAAAAGCACAGCTTTTGATGCGCGCTCGACCATGCGACCGGCGTACATAACAAGGACTTCATCTGCGATTTCAGAAACCACACCCATATCGTGAGTAATAATGATGATGGATGAATTATGTGTTTTTTGTAATTGCTTAAGAAGATCAAGAATCTGGGCTTGAATCGTTACATCCAGTGCAGTCGTTGGTTCATCGGCAATTAAGAGCGCAGGATTTAGGGCCAAGGCCATCGCGATAATTGCGCGCTGGCGCATACCGCCTGAGAACTCGTGTGGGTATTGATTTACCCGACGCTTTGCATCAGGGATACCTACTTCATCTAAAATTTCAATCGCGCGCTTCTTAGCCTCTTCTTTACTGAGCTGCGTGTGCAAACGGATTTGTTCGATGATGTGCCAGCCCACGGTGTAGACGGGTGTAAGGGCAGTCATCGGATCTTGAAAAACCATCGCAATTTCTTTACCGCGGATAGCGCGCATCTGCTCATCACTTTGAGTCAGAAGATCTGTGCCATTGAAATTAACTTTTCCAGAGATCGAAACATTTGAATCTCGAACCAACCCCATGACGGCATTCATGGAGACGGATTTACCGCTACCTGATTCTCCGACAATGCCAAGGGTCTTGCCTTTTTCTAGGGAGAAAGAGAGGTGATTGACCGCGCGCACATCACCGCGTCGAGTTTTAAATGTGACGTTGAGATCTTCGACTTTGAGTAATTGATCAGACACGTCGCACCCGTGGATCTAATAAGGCGTAGACAACATCAACGATGGCGTTGGCAAGGACAACAAAGAATGAGGCATACATAACTGTTGCCATGATTACGGGAAGGTCAAAGTTTTGTAGCGCGCTAAAAGTAAGTCTTCCAACACCTTGGATACCAAAGACGACTTCAGTAAGAAGTGCGGAGCCGCCAACAAGTGCTCCGAAATCCAAACCAAAGAGTGAGACGATGGTGATCAAGGACATTCGGGTTGCATGCTTGTAAAGAATTCGCTTCTCGCTGGCACCTTTTGCACGTTCGGTCTTTATGTAATCCTCTTTCATTACACTCAAAATTTCAGAGCGTAGGACGCGGATGTAGATACCGGCATAGAGAAGTGCCAGTGTCATCCACGGGAAAATCATTCGCAAAAACCAACCCAGCGGATCTTGCGTCAATGGTACGTAGCCCAAAGGTGGCAGCCAGCTAAAGACAGAGTTGTGCAATTTAGATTGGGTGATCAGGTTTACTACCTCACCCAACCAGTACACAGGAAGTGAGATGCCAACGATTCCTAGAAAACTAATTGTCGGGTCCATCCACTTACGTTTCGAACTTGCCGCAGCAATACCAAGGAAAATTCCCACACAGAGCCAGATAAGGGCGGCTCCAAAGACAAGTGAGAGAGTGGCAGGAATGGCTTGGAAAAGTTGAGGGAGAACTTTGGCGCCGCGATTGACATATGAGGTGAGATCTTGCGAAATAAAGAGGTGGCGCATCATGGAGAGATAACGAAGTGGCAAAGGCTTATCGAGTTCAAATGAAACTCGCACCTGTTGTAGCGTCAGCTGATCGGCGTTTCGACCTGCAATGCGCGCAGCTGGATCAACACCTGGAGTTGCAAAGAAAATTAAGAATACAAGGACGGAGATGGAGAAGAGAACAAAAATCATTGCTGCAATTCGCTTGAGAATAAATTTACTCATGAATCACCTCGTCCACGAGTCTTTGGATCAAGGGCATCACGTACTGCGTCTCCATAAAGATTAAGTGAGGCAGCAGTGAGCACAATCATGAGACCAGGTGCCAGCGCAACGATCGGGCGGGTATAGAGAAGTGCTAATCCGTCGTTGATGATGGTGCCCCACGAAGCAGATGGTGGCTGTACTCCGATGGATAAGAAAGAGAGCGCAGACTCAGTTAACATTGCAAGTGCGACCATGATCGGGATAAAGACAAGAACACTTGGCATGACATTTGGCAAAATTTCACGGAAAATTATTGTGGAATGTTTGGCACCGCTTCCAACTGCTGCGCGAACGAACTCTCTTTCGCGAAGTGCGAGAACCTGTCCACGAATCGGGCGCGCAACATATGGGATATACACGATTCCAATAATGAAAATAGGTAGAGCAATGGAACCCGCTCCGATATGAATAAAACCAAGTGAGAGTCCCGATGTCAGAAGTACCACTGAAAGAGAGATAGAGAGCAAGTAGACCGGAAATGCCCAAATAACATCGAGCATGCGGCTCAGTATTGAGTCAACAATTCCGCGGCGATAACCAGCAATAAGACCAATGAGCAATGAAAGTGAAATTGTCAGAAGCGCTGCGCACGATCCGATAAAGAGTGTGTTCTGGCCGCCATAGAGAAGGCGCGCGGCTACATCTCGGCCCTGATTATCTGCGCCTAGGAAATATGCGCTGGGATTCCAGGTGGGGCCAATCGGTGTAACACCTAGGCCAAGACCCTCAGTAGATGCTTCGAGTACTTGCTTGGTTTCTCCGTTGATATTAATTGTTGCATTCAGGGTTGAGACAAAGGGATCTGTATGAGCAATTGAGCTTGCATACAAGGGAGCGATTAAAGATAGGAATAAAACTGTGAAAAGGATTCCAAGTGAGATCCAACTTCTTTTGTCGCGAGAAAGCATCCGCAGTGCGATTTTCCCCGGAGATTCGGAGAACACTGCGGATGCTGACTCGTTAAGTGACAATTAATTACTTATTTCTTCAGTAACGTTCGATTACTTTAGCTGAATCTGGCTAACGAACATTTTGTACTGCTTTGAGAAATGGTAATTCTTGGTGCTCTTAGAGATGAAGTCGAGTTGCTTTGGAGTAAAGGCAACTGCAACAGGTGCATCTGCCATAACTTCCTTGTCAATCGAAGCCCATAGCTTGTTAGCAGCAGCTGGATCAGTAAGTCCTAGATCCATTGCCTTTTGCATCTTGACATCGAGTGCCTTGTTGCAATAGCCAGCCATGTTAATTGAGGAATCAGAACCTGGTGTAAATGATCCGCATGAAAGCAGGATGTACAAGAAGTCTGATGCCGCTGGGTAGTCCTGGTACCACTGAGATAGTGAGATCTGGACTTTGTTCTTTGTATTTTGAATGTATGTGAATTGAATATTTCCAGAAATTGGCTTCAAGGTTGCCTTGTAACCAATTTGATTGAGAACGCTCTGAATGTATTCACCCATTTGCTTATTGACTTCATCATCAGAGACAACGATGCCAACTGCTTGGCCCTTTGTTCCGGACTCTTCAACAAGTGCCTTTGCCTTGGCTAGATCTGGAGCAGTCCATGCAGTTGCAGGTGCTTCAGGGGTGCCACCGACTGTGTATTGGCAATAATCTTCGTGACCAGGAAATCCTGGTGGCAAGAATGAACATACTGGCGCTGCCAATTTGTCTCCGCCGAAGATCTTTACCATCGCAGCGCGATCCAGTGCGTAGTTAACTGCCTGGCGAGCCTTGAGGTTATTAAATGGTGCGAGATTAACGTTCATTGGCAAATACCACATTGCTGTCAATGGATTAACGTGAACCTGGTCTGCGTACTTTGTGCCAATTTCATTGAGGCGATCAGATGGAATCGGGTCATATCCCCAGTTGGCTTGATCGTTTTCAACGGCAGTGACCTGCGCTGTTGCAGTGAGTCCAAATGTGTAATGAATTTCATCTGGGTAGCCCTGTGGCTGTGCATCATGTGACCACTCCTTGAAGTACGGATTACGTACCATTATGAGAGATTTATTTGGGTCATATGACTTGTACATATAAGGACCTGTTGTAGGAATAATTGTTGTTCCTGCATCAGTTGTTGGTGAACCAGCTGGGTTGATTACAGCGTGAGGTACAGCCAACTTTGAAATAATTGTTTCATCAGGTGCGATGAGGTTGATGACAACTGAATTTGTTGCAGGATCTACAACAACGCCTGCATCAAGCTTGCAACCAGCTGGCTTCTTCAAGCATGCATCTGCGCCGACGATTCCATTGTAGAAACCACCAGCAGTAGGTGAGGAAACTGTGAAGATACGCTCAAATGATGCTTTGACATCTGCAACAGTTACATCTGTTCCATCAGAGAATTTAATTCCCTTACGAAGTGTAAATGTCAGAGTCTTGCCATCATTTGTGATTTCCGGAAGTGCCTCCGCTAAATCTGGAACAACTTCAAATGAACCTTCGTCATCAGCATATTTAAATGCGAGGAGGCCATCGTATGAAGCCTGGTATAGCTGCCAGTATTGAGCTGTGTAGTTTACTTTTGGATCAAGCGTTCCACCTGCTCCAGCGGCAACAAACTTAAGAATGCCACCCGCTTTTGTTTCGTCATATGCTGCAAAGGAGCCTTTTGTAGTTGTATCACTACCTGCCGAACTATTTGAATCAGATGATCCGCCACATGCTGACAGGAGCAACGTTGCAGTTGCGAGCATGGAGACGAGAATGATGGAACGTTTACGCAATTTCTACCTCCTAGATGGGATGGCCGAATCCTCTCACTTGTGGCTAGATTACGCACTAGGAAAAGGAGCAAATCCCCAATGAAATCTAAAGTTAACAATGCAGATCACTTTCTTTCACGGGAATTTATTATTTGGGATTTCAGTGCTTCGCACGATCCCGTCCTTCGAGTGTCATCGGGTGAGACGATCTTGGTCCAAACTCGCGATTGCTATAACTATGCGATACAAACAGAAGCCGACCTCATCAAGACCATTCCTAGCTCTGAAGTAAATCCAGCAACGGGGCCCATTTTCATTGAAGGCGCGATGCCTGGAGACACTTTGGCCGTAACTCTTATTTCGATTGAAACAGGTCCACGTGGAGCTGCTCGTCTCTATCCCGGTGAAGGCCAGTTACATGATCTCGTCAAGGCTCCCTATGGACGTTTCTTTGATGTGGCCGATGGTGTCGTGCGAATGAATGAGAAGGTAACTTTTCCAGCAAGTCCCATGATTGGTGTAATCGGAGTTGCCCCTGAATCAGGATCCATAAGCACCATGCCGGCAGGAATGCACGGCGGCAATCTTGATGACAATATGAATAAGGCAGGATCTATTGTCTATCTTCCGGTCAAACATGAAGGAGCGCTCCTTGCTCTCGGTGATATGCACGCTTCTATGGGCGATGGCGAAATTTGTGGGACCGGAATTGAAATCGATGGTGAAGTGCTCATTAAAGTCGAGGTCATTAAATCTGTCGGTACCAGCTATCCCGTGACGCAAACTGCTGATTCCTGGATCACACATGGCGTGGCATTTGAAGATTTAACACTTGCTATGAAGATTGCGTGTGAAGAAGCCGCTGGTCTACTCGTTGACCAATGGGGCTTTACCTATGAAGATGCCTTTATATTTCTCTCTGTGGCTGCAGACCTTGGAATCGCACAGTCCGTGCATCCAAGTTCGGGTACGGTCATTGCAAAGATGAGCGTGCCAAGCATTTCCGCCTGTCCAACACCATTTAATATTTAACTCACTACACATAAGGAGATATCAGATGAGCACATCAACAATGAAATGGCAGCACGGAGAAACCTGGTACCGAGTTATTGGTGATTTGAAATCTGGAAAAACTCCCGTGATGGTCCTACACGGCGGCCCTGGTGCAGGTCACAACTACTGCATTCCAATCGCAGAACTGATTGCACAGACCGGTCGCGCCGCTGTTCTCTATGATCAAATTGGATGCGGTAATTCCACTCACCTAGTTGATGCGCCTGCCGAATTTTGGACTCCTGAATTATTTATGGAAGAACTTGTACTTCTCACACAGCACCTTGGCATCGGCCAGGATTATGCAATCGTTGGTCAATCATGGGGAGGAATGCTTGGAATGCAGTTTGCCATTACGCAACCTGCAGGACTTAAATCACTCGTCGTTGCAGATTCACCAGCAAGTATGCGAGTCTGGGTATCAGAGGCTAATAAGTTGCGCGCCGATCTAGCGCCAGAAGTGCAGGCAACTCTTCTCGCGCATGAAGCGGCTGGCACGACTGACTCTGCGGAATATATCGCTGCCGTTGATGTTTTCTATGCCAGCCACTTGTGTCGAATTCCTATGCCACAAAATGTTATTGATAGTTTTGAGCAGATGGCGGCTGAACCAACTGTGTATCACACCATGAATGGGCCAAGTGAATTCCATGTCATTGGCACACTCAAAGATTGGGATATCCGTCCTGACCTTCATAAGATTTCTGTACCGACTCTGCATGTTTCTGGTCAATACGACGAAGCAACTCCAGCAATGGTTACTGAAATACATCAACTGATGCCAGGTTCAATATGGGAACTATTCCCTGAGTCATCACATATGCCACATGTGGAAGAACCTGCGCGATTTAAGCGAATAGTGACGCAGTTCCTGGATTCAGTAAAGTAATTTTTACTGAGGCAAAAATTGTTTGGCACGACCTTCACGGGCAAAGGCCAAAAGAGTTAATCCAAATTCATGTGCGAGATCAATCGCAAGTGATGTTGGTGCGCTCACGCCGACAAGGGCTGAAATACCTGCAGTAATCGCTTTCTGCACTATTTCATAACCCACGCGGCCAGACACAACGATTGTCCAACCCGATAGCGGGATTTGGCCTGCCATTAATGACGCGCCAATAACTTTATCGACTGCATTGTGGCGACCAACATCTTCGCGAACATAAACCGGCTGACCTTGGGGGTCAACAAGAAGAGCTGCGTGGAGTCCGCCAGTTTTGGCAAAAATTACTTGGCGGTTATTGAGTAACTCTGTCATGGCCGCGAGAGTGGATAATGAATGCGCAGTTGGTACTACTTTTTTTATTCCGCGCGCGTGAAGGTCTGAGATATTTGATGAACCGCAGACTCCGCATGCAGATGTCATAGTGAAACGTCGCTCGAGTGTGCGTGGCGGCTCGGGAGTATTTTCGGAAATCTGCGCGATGACAACATTTGCTCGCTGGCGAAGAGTCAGTGATTGATCTGCGCACACTTTTACTTGCAATAGCTCGGATGGATGCGTGAGGAATCCTTCACCCCATAAGAACCCCGCTGCCAGTTCTAGATCCGCGCCAGGGGTGCGCATAGTGATTCCGAGTTGTTCTTCATGTGCGCCGCGCTTAAGCCTGATTTCTAACGGTTCTTCCACAACGACAGTATCTGAAGTGGTGGAATCCGAATCGCTCTTGTGGACTTTTACCTTTGCAACGGAAGTTGGCGCTTGGTCACGCTCGTACATGGCGATAGAACTCTGTGTTCTCGGGTGGCAAAGGAGTGTTACCTAAAATTAAATCAGCTGCCTTTTCAGCAACCATCATGACGGGCGCATAAATATTTCCATTAGTCACGTAGGGAAACACTGATGCGTCAGCGATACGTAATCCTTCGACTCCGTGCACCTTCATGGTCTCTGGATGTACAACACTCATCGCATCGGTTCCCATTTTTGCTGTACATGATGGATGCAAGGCAGTCTCGGCATCTTTACGAACCCAATCCAAAATCTCTTCATCCGTTGAGACCGAAGGTCCCGGCGAACTCTCCCCTGCGTTATAAGGATCCATCGCGGGCTGAGTCAGAAGTTTGCGTGCGACATGAATTGCTTCTATCCATTCTCGCCGATCTTGATCCGTGGAGAGATAGTTAAATTGTATGGCGGGTTTTTCAAATGGATCAGTACTTCTAATCTTGAGCCATCCACGTGCATCTGAATACATTGGCCCGACGTGGACTTGATAACCGTGCCCACTCTTAGGGCCAGAGCCGTCATATCTAATAGCAAGTGGCAGGAAGTGAAACATCAAATTGGGATAAGCGACATCTTCATTGCTACGAGTAAAGCCACCTGCTTCAAATTGGTTAGTGGCACCCGGTCCGCGGCGAAAGAATAGCCAGGCTGCGCCGATAAATGGCCGGCGCCACAATTGTGTAATCGGTTGTTGAGTCACAGGAAGTTTGCACTTGTACTGAACATACACCTCTAAGTGGTCCTGCAAATTAGCGCCCACACCAGGAAGGTGGTTGATGACGGGAATACCTAATTTCTTCAAGTCATTTTCGTTGCCAATTCCGGAGAGTTGCAGAAGTTGTGGAGTATTTATTGCGCCGCCACATAAAATAACTTCACGCGAAGTAATTGTGTGAGTCTTTCCTTTAATCACTACATCAACACCTGTTGCGCGCTTGCCTTCAAAAAGAACTTTCGTCACTTGCGCGCGAGTTTTAACAGTGAGATTTTTTCGCGACTTCACTGGATAGAGATATGCCCGCGCAGCACTTAATCGCCGTCCACGGTAAACATTGCGATCAAAAGCTGCAAAACCTTCTTGGCGATATCCATTGACATCATCGGTGCGCGGATATCCAGCCTCCTCTGTTGCTTTAAAAAATGCAGCAAAGAGTGGGCCCTTGACAGGCCCTCGCTCTAACTTAAGAGGGCCATCGTGGCCACGAAATACGCTCGTGGGATCAGCTAAACAATTTTCCATCTTTTTAAAATATGGCAGGCAGTGGGCGTAATCCCAATTAGACATCCCTTGGTCGTGGCTCCAACGTTCGTAATCCAATGGATTTCCACGCTGCCAAATTTGTCCATTAATAGATGAAGATCCACCCAAAACTTTTCCACGCGCATGATAGATGCGACGGTTGTTCATAAATGGTTCTGGCTCTGATTCGTACTGCCAGTCATAGTGCTTATTGCCAATGGGAAAAGCTAACGCAGCTGGCATGTGAATAAATACATCCCACTTGTAATCCGGGCGCCCTGCTTCAAGAACTAATACTTTATTTTTTGGATCGGCGCTTAATCTATTTCCTAGCGCGCTACCGGCCGAGCCTCCACCAACGATGATGTAGTCGTATTCGGCGGCCATAAGTATTTCCATTCTCTATAACGTGCGTGGGATTAATCTGGTTAATTCTACAAAAAAGCAGCGCCCCTGTCTGGTGAGTATTCCCACCTAACAGGGGCGCTGCCTCTTACTTAACTATTAACCGAGCCATGCCTTGACTTTGTCAGGGTTTGCATCGATCCACTTTTGTGCAGCAGCAGCTGGATCTGTTCCAGCTTCGATATCTGCAGCGACTGCATTTTGGTCATCGTTTGTCCAGTTAAAGTTCTTAACAAGAGTTGCAAATGCTGACCCTGAAGACATCAACTTTGTAGTTGCCAGCTTGACAAGAACGGTCTCTGGATAATCTGTGAGACCACTTGCCTTTGCAGCATCAGTCCAGTCATTTGCTGGGAAGTTAACGCGGGACTTTGTGAGTCCTGGCATCTTCACAAAAAATGTCTGTGGTGCATAGAAGTATGCGAGAGCTGGAGTCTTATTTGCTTCAGCTTTTGTCAGTACGTCAATGAGAGCCGCTTCTGAACCAGTTGAAATAGCTTTGAAGTTCAACTTGTTGGCAGAAATCATCTTCTCGCCAATTGTTGTGTATCCCGGAGGACCTTCATACCAAGCACCCTTGCTGCCTGAATCAGCAGTCTTAAACAATGATGCGTACTTGTTGAGGTTCTTAGAATCTGTAATGTCTGGATACTTCTCAACCATCCATGGTGCTACGTACATACCAATGAGGCCGATGTTTCCGTTTGGACCAACTTCTTCGATGGCTCCGCGATCAACCCACTCTTTCCAACGGCCGCCGCCCCAATCTTCGATAACTAGATCGACAGAACCGGCTTCCATAGCGTCATAAGTAACGCCAGCTTCTTCAAGAGTCGTTTGTGTAATTGTGCAGCCAAGTTCCTTCTTTGCAATCTCTGCTACAACTTGTGCTGATGCTGTGTAACCATTCCATGCGTGCATGGCAATGCCCCAAGATCCACAATCAGTGGCGGCAGGTGCATCACTTGCTTTATCAACGCTAGAACCGCAAGCAGATAGAACAAGAGCTAAGGATGCGACAACTGCTGCAATGGCAGAGCGCTTACCGAAGTTCGATTTCATTACTCCTCCTTCATTAAGGTAACTGCGCAATTCTATGGCGCACCTCACATCAAAGGAAGAGCCACGCGAGAGTATTACGCTCTTTTAGCGCCCGCTTGAGCGATGCGATCAATAGTCACGCCAAGCAAGAGAATCACCAGCCCTGCAACAAGACCTTTGCCCTGAAGATCGGGCTTGGAGCCACCCAAAATCACGAGATATCCAAGCCCTCCAGAACCAACAAATCCACCAATAACTACGACTGCCAAAACAAAAATCATTCCTTGATTAGCTGCAAGCAAAATTGCTTTCTTCGCTGCGGGTAATTGAACCTTTGTAATAATCTGGCGTGTACTTGATCCTGCAGCTGTTGCTGCTTCAATGATTGTTGCAGGTACGGCCCTTATTCCTTCACCGACAATTTTCACCACAACAGGAATCGCGTACACGATACCTGTGGCAATTGCAGTAAATCGAGTCGGACCAAAGAGGCCAAGCATCGGTACCAAATAGACAAATGCAGGAAGTGTTTGGCCCGCGTCAAGAAAAGGCCGCAATATTTTTTCAGCCCGATTATTGCGGCCAATCAAAATTCCTAAAAGGATTCCAACGGTCATCGTCAGCAGTGTTGCCACGATAGTTTGAGTCAAGGTGATCATTGCGTCGTGCCACAGGCCCGAAAGAACAATCAGTCCCAAAAGTACAAGTGAAAGAAGTGAGACTCGCACTCCCCCAATGACAAGCGCAATAAACACTATTAATAAGAGGGTGACATACCAGGGAGAGCCACCTAAAAGAGCTTCTAATGGATTAAGAACCCAGTTGGAAATGAAATCTTTGAAACCTACAGTAAAAATATAGAGATTTGTGGTTGTCCAATTAGTTGCAGTGTTTGTCACTCGCGCCACCGCGTCTGAGAAATCAATTTTTTCTGGCCAGACTGCGGCCCACAATTGAGCGCGAGATAAAAAGATCATCACAATGGCGACAGTTGCGGCTATGCCCAATTTAATGCGCTTACGAATAATTTGCTTAGGCGTGGGTGGAATAAAGCTTTCTTGATGCTTTGCAGCAGCGCTGGTACTTCGATCCAACAAAATAGCAACAAATACGACTGCCAATCCTGCAACAAAACCTTGTCCAACGTTTCGGATTATGAGGGCGTCCACAACTGGCTTACCCAATCCAGGTGCGCCAATGAGCGCAGCAATCACGACAAATGAAAGCGCTGCCATCACGGTCTGATTTATTCCTAGAACAATCATCTGTTTTGCCATAGGCAGTTGTACCTTGGCAAGTGTTTGCTTAGTGGTAGCACCCATGGATGTGGATGCCTCAATAGGTGAATAGTTTAGATTGCGAATTGCGTGCGAAGTAATTCGGATAGAGATTGGAATGCTGTACACCATTGTGGCAATAGTGGCCGAGGCTGCACCGATGAGGAAAAATAGCGCAAGCGGAGCAAGGTAAACCAGCGTTGGTAAAATTTGCGCTAAATCTAAAATCGGAGTGAGAAGTTTGAGCACCCGATCAGATAGTCCTGCCCATATTCCAAGGGGAATTCCGATTGCAAGTGAAAGCAAAACCGCAGCAATTGTCATTGCAAAGGTATCCATTGTGTATGTCCACATACCAAGAGCGCCGCATCCAAGCAGCAAAGATGTAGCCAATAGAGACGTACGCCAATTACTTGTGGCATAAACAGCGAAAGCGATCAGTCCGGCAAATCCGAGCCACCCAATGACAGGAATAATTGATCCGGGAGCGGGAATTGCTATCAACGTGCGAATCACCTGCACGAATCCATTGATGCCTACGCGAATTGGATTAAAGAAATAAATAAATGCTGGACTTTTTGTTCGATTTCCACGAATGGATGCTGCTGCATCACCAAAGGCAGTTGTTACCGAAGTATTTTCAGAGACTGGAAGTTCTAGCGTTTGTGTTCCTTGAAATAAGCGAGAGAGCACAATCCAAATAAAGACGAGCCCAAGTAGAAGGTAAGACTTCTTGAGGTGGAACTGCACAATCAGGCGATCAAGCATTTATGCGACTCCAGAAATCAATCGCAATACATCTTCACTAGTCACTATGCCCAACGCTTTGCCGTTATCAGAAACACGCACAGGTTTAGGCTGATCAACAATAAGATGAAGCGCATCGCGAATGATTGTGTTAGCTGGTAATTCTGGGCCATCTATATCTTCGCCAGATTGTGCTGGGCGAGCAAGATATTTAAGAGTTAAAACATGAGATTTTGCAATATCTCGAACGAAATCTGCAACATACTCATCAACTGGATTGGCGACGAGTTCTTCTGGTGTGCCGGTTTGCACAAGAGCGCCATCTCGCATAATTGCAATGCGATCCCCCACCTTGACTGCTTCAGAGAGATCGTGGGTAATAAATACCATCGTCTTGCCCAGTTCTCGGTGCAAGCGAATCACCTCGTGCTGCATATCGCGACGAATTAAAGGATCCAGAGCGCTAAATGGCTCGTCAAGGAACATCACCTGCGGATCAACTGCCAATGCTCGGGCAAGGCCCACGCGTTGTTGCATTCCGCCAGAGAGTTGCTCTGGATAGGCCTGGCCATAGCCTTGCAATCCGACTAAATCAATGACTTCGTTTGCGCGAGCATGTCTTTCAGATTTTCCAACACCATTAATTTCTAATGAATATGCGATGTTGTCAATGACTTTACGATGTGGCAAAAGTCCAAAATGTTGAAAGACCATCGAAAACTTCGTCTTACGTAATTCGCGCAAACGCTTATCATCAAATTTGAGAATGTCTTCGCCAGCAAATTCAAGTTCTCCAGCAGTTGGTTCGATCAAACGAGTCATGCAACGAACCAGTGTTGACTTTCCAGATCCAGAAAGTCCCATAACGACGAATACTTCACCGGGAGCGACATCAAATGAAACATCACGCACGGCAATTGTGTTACCAGTTTTTGCGCGAAGCTCTGATCGAGAGAGAAGTGCGTCAGGTGAGCCGATTATTTTGTCGGCATTATTTCCGAAAACCTTCCAGAGATGTCGAACTGAAATCATTGGTTCGCTCGAGCTCATATGACTTCCCCCTGAATTTATTTCTCTAAAGTCCGGTCGGCAAACCAACCAGAACGTGCAGGCTCATTGTTGGTCCAAATGTGCTTAATTTCAAGGTACTCACCGAGTCCACTTTCGCCGAGTTCGCGGCCAACACCTGATGCTTTGTATCCACCCCACTCTGCTTGTGGGCGGTAAGGGCCGTAATCGTTAACCCAGATGGTTCCATGTCGAAGCGCGCGGGCTACATGGCTGGCGATTTCAGAATCGTTACACCAGACCGCTCCTGATAATCCGTAGATGGTGTCATTTCCTAAAGCAATGGCTTCCTCTGCAGTATCAAAAACTTCTACTGTCATGATGGGACCAAAGGACTCTTCTTGGACGCAATACATTTTCGTTGTGCAGCCACCTAATACGGTCGGCCTGTAATACCAACCGTCTTTCAAATCATCTCTAGTATCGCGCGATCCACCCGCAAGAATTTGCGCACCATCTTGACGCGCGCGATCCATATATTCCTCAATTTTTGCCAGATGGTTTTCACTAATGAGTGGGCCAGATTCAGCAAGTGGATCATTTGGTCCGCCGAGGTAAATCTCTGATGCTCGCTTAACAATTTCATTAACCACTTGATCGTGCACACTTCGTTCGACAATAAGTCTGGTGCCAGCTGAACACACTTGGCCCGAGTGTAAAAATGCTGCAGTCACTGCGTTATCAATTGCCGCATCAAGATTAGAATTGGCAAAAATAATATTTGGATTTTTTCCACCGAGTTCGAGTGCAACTTTTTTTACAGTCTGGGCCGCGGTTGCCATGATGCGCTTGCCCGTAACCAATCCGCCTGTAAATGAAACCAGATCTACGCGAGGATCAGATGTCAGTGGTGCGCCAGCTGTTGCGCCTGCTCCAAGAATGAGATTACCGACACCTGCAGGAAGCCCTGCCTCCTCCATTAATTTCATCAAATATATTGCAGTGGATGGAGTGAGTTCAGAAGGTTTGATAATAAATGAACACCCAGCAACAAGTGCGGGTGCAACTTTCCATGAAATTTGTAGGAGCGGGTAATTCCACGGACCAATTAGCGCACAGACTCCCACTGGTTCGTGAGTGATTACGCTATTTATATTGGCGGCCCCCACATCAACGATTCGATCATGGAGGGCTAAGCCAGTGGTTGCGAAATGTCGAAAGCAACTTGCGATATCTGCCATGTCATACCTTGCTTCAATCAAGCGCTTGGCAGTATCACCGCTTTCTAATTGCGCGAGAATTTCGGCATCCCTATCGATTAAATCGGCAACTCGTCCAACAAGTGCGCACCGATCAGCAAGAGACCAACGTGAAAACACACCTGAATCAAATGAGGCGCGAGAAGCACTTATCGCATCGAGGCTATCGCTCTGTGTAGCTTCAGAGACGCGCACGACAACCGAATTATCGTGAGGGCTACGAATTTCTCGTAAGCCACCATCACTTGCTGGGCGCCACTGACCATTTATGTAGAGCGTATTGACTGACATCGCAGTTCTTAGTCGAGTTCGCTCTTACGTTTTGCTACGAAATCGGTCAACTCTTCAAGAATTGCCGCATCCATCTCAGGCTTTTCGTATTCAGCTAACTTCTTTTTCCAAATTTCTTCCGCACGTGCGCGAGTATCTTTTGCACCTAGGCGATTCCACCGTTCGTAGTTATCGCTGTTGGTAAGAAATGGTCGGTAGAAACAATCGCGAAAGCGTTCCATTGTGTGAGCTGCGCCAAGGAAGTGGCCTCCATGACCAACTTCTAGATGAGCATCAAAGGCCAATGAATCTTCGTTAAATTCAAGTGGAGTGAATTCAGCCATGAGTGATTGCAGGATTTCAATATCAACAACGAACTTATCGTAGGAAGATACAAGTCCACCTTCGAGCCATCCAGCTGTATGCATTACCCAGTTAGTGCCGGCAAGAAATGTTGGCATCATGGTCATCATTGTTTGATAGGCCGATTGCGCATCAACTGTCTGTGATGAATTTAAGCCGCCGCCTCCACGAAACGGAAGGTTGAGACTGCGGGCAATTTGGCCAGTACAGAGAAGTCCAATGCCTGATTCAGGAGTTCCAAATTGTGGGGACCCTGATTGCATATCAATATTAGAAAGGAACGAACCAAAAACAACAGGTGTTCCGGGTCTAATTAATTGAGCGAGCGCGATTCCTGAAAGCGCTTCAGCCATTTGTTGCGCCAATGTGGCAGGAATTGTTACTGGACTCATAGCGCCCATAAGAAGGAATGGAGTAAAGACAACTGGTTGTCCGGCGAGTGCATATTCGCGCATGGAATCAAGCATGCGATCATCCCAGCGCAGAGGTGAGTTGCAGTTAATAAGGGAAATGAGCGCTGGTACTTCTTCAATAGCTGCTCGGCCACCGTGCAAAATTTCTGCAATGTGGATGACATCGCGGGCATTGACATCTGTCACGACGTTGCCCATAAAGAACTTATCAGTCAAAGTTGCTGCAGCAAATGCCATATCAAGGTGACGTGAATCAAGTGAGAGATCATTTGGTTCTGTGACAACGCCACCTACTGAGTCAAGTGCGTCAAAGGATTGTGAAAGCTTGCAAAAATTCTCAAAATCATTAAATGTTCCATCGCGCCTTACATCACCTTCGCGAACAAAGGGTGGGCCATATACGCCGCCGAAGACCATTGCATCCCCACCGATATGTACGTTGTTCTTTGGATTTCGTGCACGAAGATCAAATTCGCGCGGTGCTTTTGCAACTTGAGTCATGATCCAATCAGGATCAAATTTCACGTTATCGCCAGAGACTTCTTGTCCCGCTTCACGCAACATATCTAGAGCCCATGGTGACATGTACTCGATGCCGATTTCTGAAACGATTCTTCGCCACCCAGCATTTAGGGTTGCCATCGATTGTTCGCTTAATATTTCATAGCGCGGCATCTTGTTAAGAAACACTGTGTGTACCTCCAGGTGTGGATGAAAAACCCTCAATTATGGAACTGCCTTCAATCAAACTACATGGCGCGTGGCTATTGACCATGGACACGCCACGAGAATACGCTAGGAACATGGAACAAAGGTTCCATATAGTGGAACCTTTCATAAGGGGGTGTCTATGGCTAAATCTGAATTAACTACGGGTACTCAGGCTATTGATCGCGCCAGTGCGCTCCTGATAAATATTTTGCAATCGCCTACTCCCCCATTACTCGGCGCACTTTCTCGGGCACATGACATTCCAAAAAGCACAACGTCGCGAATATTGGCAGCGTTAGAGCGACAAGGTCTCATTAAGCGAGATCGCACAGGAGCATTTCTTGCAGGTGATGTTCTCACCTCATTTGCGCGTGAGCAAAATCAGGATTCAATGTTGGTGGCGCGTATGCGGCCGATTCTTGAATCACTCGCCGAAAAAACTGGTGAGACTTCCAACCTTGCAATCCCGGGCAATGGATATGTCAACATGCTTGACCAAGCTGATGGTCAATATCTCCTCGGTGCAACAAATTGGATCGGCAAGCGCGTTCCGTATCACGCCTCTGCACTTGGAAAAATTTTGCTTGCTTACTCTGCCGTACCTATTGCAGCAGGACGACTAGAAAAATTAACTGAAAAAACTATTACTTCTCGCACACGTTTGCTAGCGGATTTAGAAAATGTTCGAAAAAATGGATTTGCTCTCATTACCGATGAACTCGAGGAAGGTCTCGTTGCCGTTGCGGCACCCATTCGCGAGCTAGATGGTCGTGTCATCGGCGCGATTTCAATTTCCGGTCCATCACCACGTTTATCTCACAAAGATCTCACTCGCATCGGTGTGCAGATTATTGATGAGATAGAGGCAGTACAAAGCATGTCCTATACGAAAAAATCCCCTCTGCACAAGCAAGAACTAGGAAAGGTCGGCGCAGCATGACACATGATGAAATCATTAAGGCTCTCTTTGATGAGACGATGATTGGAAATGCACCAGCAGTTCTCGAACTCACCAATGCTGGACTTGCCGCTGGCATGGGCCCAGACATGATCTTGTTTGAGGCTCTTATTCCTTCATTGGAAGAAGTAGGTGCTCGTTTTGAGCGCGGTGATTACTTCGTTCCCGAGATGCTCATCGCTGGTAAAGCGATGTCTGGAGCTCTCAACATTTTGCGTCCACTCCTTGCTGAAACTGGAGCAGAGACAGTTGGAACATTCCTCATGGGAACTGTGAAAGGCGATGTACATGACATTGGAAAAAACCTTGTCAACATCATGCTCGAAGGCGCTGGCTTTAAAGTTATCGACATTGGAGTACAGGTATCTCCTGAGAAATTTATTGCAGCTATTCAAGAACATGAACCAGATATCTTGGGAATGTCAGCATTTCTCACAACAACTATGCCAATGTTCAAGGTCAATATTCACGAGATTACTAAAGCTGGACTTCGCGACAAGGTGATCATCATGGTTGGTGGCGCACCTGTTACGCAGGAGTATGCAGACGCTGTGGGTGCAGATGGGTTTGCAGCTGATGCGTCTACCGCTGTTCGAATTGCGAAAGATCTTATTCAGAAGAAGCGCGCACTTATCAATGCCTAAATTACTTAACCTCATTGAGCACGGCATCAAGAAGCCCATTTGGGATTGCAAGATGTGTGGTCAATGTGTTCTGCATTCAACAGGGATGACATGTCCGATGACATGTCCAAAAACGCTGCGTAATGGTCCATGCGGAGGGGTTCGCGAAGATGGCCATTGTGAAGTAAAACCTGAAATGCAATGTGTGTGGGTAAAAGCCTACGACCGCACGGTTTCTTTGCCTTTGCCTAAGGTATGGAAAGAGCATTACAACGATTTGCGTCCGCCAGTTGATATGCAACTTAAAGATACGTCATCATGGATAAATCTCATTACTAAGCGAGATCAGCAAACTCCGGCCGGTTGGGCAAAGCGCCAAGAAGACCAAAGCGGCGAGTAATGTCAAAACTTTCAGACTTATTAGAAAATACAACGGAGCTTGTGTACACAGCAGAATTTCCCGCTATCGATGGTGGCGGTATGGCACAGGTGCAAAAATATGTTGATCGCTTATCTCCATGGTTTGTAGCAGTGAATTCAACTGATAACACTGCCGCCCATGCTCACGCATCAAATCTCTCTGTTGCTATTGCGATGAATGACCGTGGTCTTGAACCCATTATGCAAATAGTGTGTCGCGATAAGAACCGACTTGCTGTGCAAGCCGATATGGCTGGCGCCAATCTTCATGGAATTCACAACATCGCCCTCCTTACTGGCGATGATGTCACCGCTGGAGATGAACCTGAAACTCGTAGAGTCTTTGATTTAGATGGGCCACAGGCAATTAATGTTGCATCCGTGCTCAATGCAGGGACATATCTTTCTGGACGTAAGTTAAATCCACCACCAAATTTTTATATTAGCGCTGTTGAAAATCCTTACGCGCCTCCGCATAACTACCGCATCGAGCGAGCACTCAAGAAACAACGTGCTGGGGCTCGTATGCTTCAACTTCAAATTGGATATCACCCTGATCGTTTAGAAAATTTCTGCCGTGGGGTTGCTCAAAGCGCTCCAGGGTTACACCTCATCCCCAGCATTGTCTTGGTAAAAAGTGCGCGCCCACTCAATTTTATGAACGATAAAGTTCCTGGAATTGATGTACCTCGTGATGTGATTGAGAGCGTTGAAAAAGCAGAGGATCAATCAGAAGCTGCCTACCAATTGGCTCTTGAACAATGTAAGCATGCGCTCTCTTTACCAGCAGTGCGTGGGCTTCACATTACAGATTTTCGCCACGATGACACACTCGAACGTTTAATGAATGATCTCGGCCGAACACCCAACCAATACGCGTAATACCAATCACTAGGGAGCACCACTGCAATGCATACAGTCGTTCAATCAGCATCAAAGAGCGTCACTATTGGTCACGATCAACCCTTTTGTATTATTGGTGAGCGCATTAACCCGACAGGGCGAAAGAAATTTCAGGAGCTCTTGCGAGCAGGTGACCTCTCAACAATCGCGATAGATGTTGAGGCGCAGGTTAAAGGTGGCGCAGACATGCTCGATGTCAATATGGGTGTTCCTCTTACTGATGAGCCAGCACTGCTTGCAAAAGCCATAAAGATGATTCAAACAATTACAGACTTGCCTATTTGTATTGATTCTTCAGTCATTGAAGCGCTTCAGGCAGGACTTGAGGCATATGAAGGTGTTGCTCTCGTCAATTCTATGACTGGCGAAGATGATCGAATGGAAATTATTTTGCCGCTGATTAAAAAACATAACGCTGCGATTATTGCTCTTCCCAACGATGAGACTGGAATCCCAGCAACGGCTGCTGAGCGCATGGTTATCACTGAAAAAATTATTCGAACTGTTGAAAAGCATGGAATCTCTATGGATAAATTGGTAATCGATCCACTTGCTATGACAGTTGGCGCAGATCCAGAAGCGGTAAAAATTACCTTGGAGACAATTCATTTAATCCGCGAAAAATGGGGACTAAACATGACCCTCGGAGCATCCAACATCTCCTTTGGTCTTCCTAATCGCCATGCTCTCAACGCAGCATTCTTGCCATCTGCGATGTCACATGGATTAACGTGCGCCGTCATGGACGCGCGCACACCTGCAATTAACGAGGCAGTGCGAGCTGCAGACCTACTATTAGGCCTTGATCCATGGGGTGGCAATTGGATTGCACGTTACCGTGCGCAAGAAGCTGCAAAGAACGAAGGATAAATCATTAGTAAGAAACCTCTCGATCCCTCGCTTGTACCTGTCCATGATGGCACAGGGCGAGTTAAGTTAACTTTTCGCATCCTTGAAAAGGATGGCACCCTGGCATCAGAAAAGCCGGTCGCCGTTCCAACAGGTGTCAGTGCATTTGATGCTGCTTCCTGGAATGGCGTTGCCATTGATTCAACATGTGGCGGGTATGGAACGTGCAAGAAATGTCGAGTGAAAATTTCAAGCGGTGATGTCGAAGCCTCCAAATTGGATTACCGAGCATTTACAGAGAGTGAAATCAAAGAGGGTTGGAGACTTGCCTGCTTGATTCGCACCTCAAAAGATATTTCAATAGACGTACCGCCAATGACTACTCGTCCCAAAGCTGCAACAGTGGGGGTTGGGCGCCAAGTTATTTTGCGCCCTGCAGTCCAAAAACGTTATGTCGAACTAGAAGACCCAACGTTGCATGATCAGCGCACAGACGTTGTTCGCCTTCTCGATGCCATTGACGATATCGAAGCAACCGTCTCACTTGATGCGATGCGCAGTATCGGTAAAGTTCTTAGAGCCTCGTATTTCAAAGTCACCGCTGTATTTGTCGATCAGGAACTCATTGATGTTGAACCCGGCGATACAACCGAAATTCGTTACGGAATTGCCTATGACTTAGGGACCACCACTGTGGTTGCCACTCTCCTTGACCTCAATTCTGGAACACCTGTAGCTGTGAAATCTATGCTCAATAAGCAACAACCCTTTGGCGCAGATGTGATTACCCGCATTAGTGCAACCATGATGGATGTAACCGCTTTGGATCGCCTACGCGGACTCGCACAACAAACACTGGGTGAACTCACCGCTGAAGTGTGTGAAGAAGCAGGAATTAATCCACTGCATGTCTATGAGGTTGCACTTGCTGGAAATGCAACCATGACTCAACTGCTCCTTGGTATTGATCCAGAACCACTAGGTGTTGCACCATTTATTATGGCAAGTGCTAGTTATCCAGATGTTCAAGCATCCGAACTCGGTCTTGCGATACACCCACGTGCAAAGGCAGTCATCATGCCTTCACTTGGCGCTTACGTTGGGGGCGACATCGTTGCCGGAGCACTTGCTTCGGGAATGGATCGAGATAAACGCCTTCGCCTCTTTATTGATGTGGGAACAAATTGCGAAATCATTTTAGGTGATGGTGAAAAAATATTAGCAACAGCGGCGCCTGCCGGCCCGGCCTTTGAAGCAGCTTCTATTAAATGTGGAGTGCGCGCTGCTTCGGGAGCCATCGAAACAATTAAAATCGTAGATGGCGATTTGGTCATTGGAACCATTGATGACACAAAAGCCATTGGCATATGCGGCTCTGGACTCGTCGATGCGTGTGCGTGTCTTGTGCAATTAGGACTCCTTGATCATTCGGGGCGATTTGTCAGCGAAGAGAAAGCCAAAGAAATTTCTCCACTGTTGGCTAATCGACTTGTTGAACGCGAAGGCGAGAGAGTCTTTGTGCTTACGTGGAGTCGCGAAGTGGGAGATCTTTCTGACTGCGTATTTCTCACTCAGCGAGATGTCCGTGAATTACAGTTCGCTAAAGCTGCGATTGCAACTGGATGGGCGTTACTACTAGAGGAATTTGGCGTCGCTGAAAGTGAAATCCAACAGGTGCTGTTGGCTGGATCCTTTGGTTCTTACCTCTCCCCCGCATCTGCAGTGAAAATTGGGCTCGTTCCTAAACTTCCTGTAATGCGTATCGTCTCTGCAGGAAATGTCGCAGGTGAAGGTGCAAAAATGGTTTTACTCTCAGCGCAAGAGCGAAATGGTGCCAACGCACTTCTTGACGAGATTGATTACATAGAACTCTCCGATCGATCAGACTTTAACGATCGATTCGTTGAACGCCTTAGTTTCCCGGTGTAGAGACATGTCTGTTGGTGTTATTGCCTGTGGTGCCATAGCCACACATATCGCATCAGTTCAAAAGGCAAACAATCTCGATATCACTATTTATCCTCTACCACCGCTCCTTCACAATCAACCTACAAAAATTGCTGGCGAGGTTGAGCAACTCTTGATTTCTCTTGCCGGCAAACATGAGAAATTTGCAGTTGCCTATGCAGATTGTGGAACCTATGGGGCGCTCGATGAAATCGTGTCTGCTCATGGCGTTAAACGACTAGGCGGTAACCACTGTTACGACATTTTTGCTGGCGAAAAAGAGATTGCTACGATTATGGAATCCGATGCCGGAACGTACTTTCTCACAGATTTTTTAGTGAAATCTTTTCAGCGAAGCGTCATTGTCGAACTAGGACTAGATCGTTACCCAGAATTACGTGATGACTATTTCGCTCACTACAACCGAATAATCTGGCTCGCTCAGAATCCAACTGCCGAACTTGAGATACTTGCGCGTCACGCAGCTGAGCAGATAGCCCTACCCCTTGAAATTCGAATCGTTGGCGAATCGGTTCTAGAGAAACAAATTCTCGAACTACTGAACTGATTCAAGCTCCATTGCCTTAAGAACAACGGGATTAAGCAAGGATTTATCTACATCGGTGTGTAAGCGATGACGCATTTCTGGAGTCCAGAATTGAACAATGTGGTGCGCAATTTCTAATTCGGGAGCGCCAGATGCGGGAATATTTGCAGCAATTTGATTGGCCATTCGAATAATCGAATCAAGTTGGCTATCTCCTGCAATGTCATGTTCGGCAATCGTTCCTGGCCCTTTCGAACTCGGAGAGATTTCCACGGCTGTCACTTTGTACTCTGGACAATTTGTCGCCCAATCGGAGAGATCTGTGGTGATGACGTTCGCTCCAGATTCAGGGAAATGAAAAGTTGTATAGACGACTCCAGCAGGAACGCTATCTGTAATACGTGCGTGCATAATCGTCTCGCCTACTCGACTGGAGAGTTTGACCCACGAACCATCTGCAATTCCGCGCATCGCAGCATCTGACTCGTGAATATCCAAAATATCTTCACTGTGCCATCTCACATTCTCAGTACGACGTGTCTGGGCGCCCACGTTGTACTGGCTCAAAATGCGACCAGTTGTGAGAAGTAGTGGAAACTTACGATTAGATTTCTCATCAGTAGCTACGTATTTGGTTTGCATAAATTTACCTTCACCGCGCACGAATTCACTTACGTGCATTGTTGGTGTGCCGTTGGGCGCTTTTTTATTGACTGGCCACTGCATACTTCCCAACTCATCAAGTCGAGCGAATGATACGCCGGCGAATGTAGGAGTTGTGGCGGCAATTTCATCCATGATCTGCGCAGAATTTTCATAACCCATCTCATAACCCATTGCCTGGGCTAGATCGCAGGTGACTTCCCATTCGCTCTTTCCAGTCTTTGATGGCATCAGCGGACGAACACGATTGATGCGTCTTTCTGCGTTAGTAAATGTTCCATCTTTTTCCAAAAATGAAGTACCTGGGAGGAACACATGCGCAAACTTAGATGTTTCATTAAGGAAAAGATCCTGCACAATCACCATATCCATCGCGCGCAAGGCAGCATGGACGTGCGTGGTGTTTGGATCTGATTGCGCAATATCTTCACCTTGCACGTAAAGTCCGCGAAATTTTCCACCAAGTGCGCTATCAAACATGTTCGGTATCCGAAGGCCAGGCTCTGGGCGCAATGTAACTCCCCATTTTTTATTAAAGATATCTCGAACATCATCGCGAGAGATGTGCCTATACCCAGGAAGTTCGTGTGGGAATGATCCCATGTCACATGAGCCTTGAACGTTATTTTGCCCGCGCAATGGATTAACTCCAACGCCTTTGCGTCCAATATTTCCTGTGGCCATCGCAAGGTTTGCAATACCCATCACCATTGTTGAACCTTGGCTGTGTTCGGTGACACCTAGTCCATAGTAGATCGCGCCATTTGGGGCAGCAGCAAATAATCGTGCTGCAGCGCGGATCTCCTCAGCTGGAACACGAGTCTGCGCCTCGAGGAATTCAGGACTATTTTCTGGCAAACGGATAAATTCTTCCCATTGCGCAAATGATTCAAGGTCACATCGCGCGTTCACGAATTCTCTATCAATGAGATTTTCCATTGCAATAACGTGAGCGAGTGCGTTGATGACTGCAACATTGGTTCCGGGGAGGAGTTGTAGATGATAATCAGCTTCTACATGCGCAGACTTCACCGTTTCTGTCACACGCGGATCAATAACTATCAACTTAGCCCCACGGCGAATCGCTTGTTTCATGCGTGAGTTAAAGACTGGATGGGCCGCTGCTGGATTAGCACCAATAACCATAATGACATCGGCGTACTCCACTGATTCGAAATCTTGGGTTCCGGCAGATGTGCCAAATGTTTTACTCAGTCCGTATCCCGTTGGAGAGTGGCACACGCGCGCGCAGGTATCAACATTGTTATTTCCAAACGCTGCTCGAATCATTTTCTGAACTACGAAAACTTCTTCGTTTGTGCATCGAGAGGATGTGATTCCACCTATGGCATCAACACCTGACTCATTTTGAATCTTTTTTAGTCCCGAGGCAGCGAAGGAAATTGCTTCTTCCCATGACACTTTTTTCCACGCATCAGAAATATTCTCGCGAATCATTGGGGAGAGTTGGCGGTCTGTATGCGTTGCATATCCCCAGGCAAATCGACCCTTCACGCATGAGTGGCCTTCATTAGCGCCACCTTCTTTGTAAGGCACCATGCGAACCAATTCATCTCCGCGCATCTCAGCTTTAAACGAACAACCCACTCCGCAATACGCGCATGTTGTAATCACTGATCGAGTCGGTGCGCCGATTGTTAGAAGAGTTTTTTCCGTCAGGGCGCCTGTTGGGCATGCTTGAACACACGCTCCGCACGATACGCATTCAGATTCTAGAAATGAGGTACCCGATGATGACACGCGCGCCTCAAAACCGCGGTTTTCAATCGTCAATGCAAATGTACCTTGTACTTCATCACACGCGCGAACGCATCTATTGCACACGATGCACTCAGTGGAATCAAATGTGAAATAAGGATTTGATTCATCTTTTTTAATATCTAAGTGAGTACGACCGTCATAGCGAACCTCAGTGAGTCCAACTTTTTGGGCCATCGAATGCATTTCGCACTCATCACCTGTGGCGCAGGTTGCCGGGTGATCTGACATGTAGAGTTCCATGATTCCTTCGCGCAGCTTCTTCACGCGAGGGGTCTGTGTCGAAACTTTCATTGCATCCGCCACAGGAGTGGTGCACGATGAGGGTGTGCCATTGCGGCCATCGATTTCAACAACGCAGAGTCGGCATGAACCAAAAGCCTTTAGAGAATCAGTTGCACACAGTTTTGGAATGTCTATTCCACAGAGTGCGGCAGCGCGCATGATGGAAGTATCAGCTGGTACTTGGATCGAAGTACCATCGATTTCCACCGTAACAATTTCGGTCTTCTCACTCGCTGGAGTTCCCAAATCAGGTTCGATAATCAGTGTCATAGCGTTCTCCTTACGCCTTGCCTTGAAAATCTTCGGGGAAATTGGTGAGCGCACTCTTTACAGGTAGTGGCGTCAAGCCGCCCATAGCGCAGAGCGAACCGTCAGTCATTACATCACAGAGATCTAAAAGCAGTCGAGTGTTTGCAGGAACATCCACCCCTGAGATTATCTTTTCAATTGTTTCAGCGCCACGAGTCGAGCCCACGCGACACGGAGTGCACTTGCCGCAGGATTCAATAGCGCAAAATTCCATCGCAAATTTCGCCTGACTCGCTAGGTTCACGCTCTCATCAAAGAGGACTATTCCACCATGGCCAAGCATTCCACCCGCTTGCACGAGTGACTCATAATCCATGGAGGTTGAAAACTTCTTAGAATCAAAATACGCACCTAAGGGGCCCCCTATTTGCACTGCTCGAATAGGGCGGCCCGAGAGAGTTCCGGCGCCATATTCGTTAATGAGAAGATCAAGTGTCACACCAAAGGCGAGCTCAACGATTCCACCACGTTTAATATTTCCAGCTAACTGAAATATTTGCGTTCCAAGCGAGCGTCCTACTCCACGAGCTGCATATGCAGCTGCTCCGTGGTGCAAAATTGCAGGAATGCTAGCCAGTGTCAGAACATTGTTAATAACAGTTGGTTTTCCAAAAAGACCTTCGATAGCTGGCAGAGGTGGCTTTGATCTAATCACGCCGCGTTTTCCTTCGATACTTTCAAGCATCGCGGTCTCTTCGCCACAAACATATGATCCGGCGCCTTCTCGAACTTCTAGATCAAATGAATGAGAAGTGCCAAGAATTGAGGTGCCCAATATTCCATTGGCTCGGGCAATTTCAATTGCGCGATTCATTTGATTAATTGCACTCGGATATTCCGAACGCAGGTAAATAAATCCTTGTGTTGCTCCAACTGCTACACCCGCGATTACCATTCCCTCGATGAGAGTGAAGGGATCAGCTTCCATTAAAATTCTATCCGCAAAAGTTCCGCTATCGCCTTCATCTGCATTGCAACAAATATATTTCTGCACAGCTTGTGTTTGCAAAACTGTGCGCCATTTAATTCCGGCAGGAAAACCGGCTCCCCCACGACCTCGAAGCCCCGATTCAGTTACTTCTTGAATAATCTCTGCGCCAGTTTTCCCAAGTGCGTTTTTAAGGCCGCTCAGACCGCCATGTTTCTCATAATCAGATAGTGACAAGGGATCGATAATTCCAACTCGTGCATAGGTCACGCGATCTTGATTTTTCAGCCACGGGATTTCATCGGTTTTACCTAGTGCAAGACGGTGAGATCCGCCGTGAAGAAAGTCTGACTCAAAGAGAGATGCAACATCTTCGGCAAACACGGGGCCGTATGCAATGCGTCCCTCGGGTGTTTGCACTTCAACAAGAGTTTCAAGCCAGAGGGCGCCACGCGTTCCATTACGAATTATCTCTATTTCTATTCCCCGCTTTGACGCTTCAGTTACAACGAGGGATGTGACTTCATTGGCGCCAATGGAGACTGCTGCGCTGTCATTGGGGATAAAAATGGTGATCATGGCATCAACTTTTCAACAGTTGCGCGCCCAATGAGTGTTCCATCAACCATCGCTGCGGGTCCCAATGCACAATTTCCAAAGCAGTAGGCGGATTGGATTTCAACATCTGCATGGCTCTCGTCAATGTTCACACCTAAAGCTTTTTGCATCCCTGCCACTAAATTGCGCGAGCCTACTGATTGGCACGCCTCTGCCACGCAGATTTTAATAATCTTTGCCGGCGCTGGTGTTGTGCGTAAGTCATGGTAAAAAGTGAGAACTCCATGAACATCTGCGCGAGAGACGTTAAATACTTGGGCCACAATCGCAACTGCTTCGGGATCTACATACCCGTACTCCTTTTGAAGTGCCTGAAGTGCTACCAATACAGGTCCCGGAGTAGATTTCAGTGGTTCGAGAATGGCATGCGCCGATTCCGTACTCCACTGTGGGTATGTGTGATGTGTCATTTTAGAAAAGACCCACAACTTTTCCATCAATGTAATCAATGCGCTCGGCAGACGGAATCTTTGGCAAACCTGGCATTGTCATGATTTCACCGCAGACCATCACAATGAATTCAGCGCCAGCTGAAAGCTTCACTTCACGGATGTTAAGTGAATGACCACTAGGCGCTCCACGTAGGGCTGCATCTGTGGAGAATGAGTACTGCGTTTTAGCAATGCAGATTGGAAAATGACCGTATCCACTCTCTTGGAGTTCGGCAATCTTTGCGCGAACCTTTGCATCGGCCGTAACATCTGCTGCTCCATATACTTTTGTCGCAACTGCTGTAACTTTTTCCCACAACGTTGCTTCATCAGGATAGACGAAGGTCATCTTCTTTGGGGATTCGCAGAGTTCGACAACGGCGTGTGCAAGATCTGCAGCGCCTTTACCGCCGTCTGCCCAATGTGTTGCGAGCACAACCTTCACGCCAAGTGCTTCAACCTTTGCTCGGATTAACGCAATTTCAGCTGGTGTATCACTTGTGAAATTATTAATAGAGACAACTAGCGGCAAGTTATACACGGTAGTGATGTTCTTAATATGGCGCTCAAGATTAACGATGCCTTTTTCAAGTGCTACTAAATCTTCATTAGTAATTGTCTTTAGATCAGCTCCGCCGTGGTATTTCAAGGCGCGAACAGTTGCAACCAAAACACACGCAGAGGGAGCGATCCCCGCCTTGCGGCATTTGATGTCGATGAACTTTTCAGCGCCAAGATCTGCTCCAAAGCCCGCCTCTGTTACAACATAATCAGCCAACTTAAGAGCTGATGTTGTTGCAACCACCGAGTTGCATCCGTGGGCAATATTTGCAAATGGTCCGCCATGAACAAATGCAGGAGTGTTTTCAAGTGTCTGCACAAGATTTGGCTGGAATGCATCTTTTAATATCACCGTCATCGCACCGTGAGCATTGAGATCACTAGCAAGTACGGGCTTCTTCTCACGCGTGTATCCAATAACAATTTTGCCCATCCGAGTTTTGAGATCTTCAATTGATGTGGCTAGGCAGAAGATTGCCATAATTTCAGATGCAACAACAATGTCAAAGCCATCTTGGCGAGGCATTCCATTTCCAACTCCCCCAAGGGATCCAACAATTTCACGTAGCGCGCGATCATTCATATCCACAACACGCTTCCATGCAATACGTCGCACATCAATATTGAGAGTGTTGCCATGATGAATGTGATTATCAATTAAGGCTGCAAGTAAATTATTAGCTAATGCAATAGCGTTAAAATCTCCAGTGAAGTGAAGATTGATATCTTCCATGGGAACAACTTGAGCGTAGCCGCCACCTGCCGCTCCGCCTTTCATTCCAAAAACGGGGCCAAGTGAAGGCTCGCGCAGTGCAATGAGTGCGTCTTTACCAATGAAACGAAGTGCATCTCCAAGACCCACAGTAGTTGTTGTTTTTCCTTCACCTGCTGGGGTTGGGCTGATAGCAGTGACGAGAATAAGTTTGCTGTTTTCGCGCTTTGGTAGCGCATCAAGATATTTCAACGAAATCTTAGCTTTGTAATGACCGTATGGCTCAAGGTGTTCTGCGCCAATGCCGAGTGACTTACCTATTTCTAGTACTGGCTTCATTGTTGCTGCTTGTGCGATTTCGATGTCGGACATGTTAACCCTTTGCCTCTCGTACTGCCTTGGTGAGTGCTGGAAGTACTTGGTGCAAATCACCGATGATTGCGTAATCTGCGTAATTGAGAATAGGTGCTTCTGGATCAGTATTTATGACAACAATCGTCTTACTGTTTTTCATACCTGCGATGTGTTGCATCGCCCCAGAAATTCCTGCAGCGATATAAAGATCTGGCGCTACTTTGGTGCCAGTTTGACCCACCTGCTCTGCATGTGGACGCCATCCAGAACTTGTCACAACGCGAGAACATCCGACAGTGCCGCCCATGAGAGTTGCAAGTTCTTCAAGATTTCCAAATCCTTCTGAACCACCGACACCACGGCCTCCAGAAACAATTACCTTTGCATCAGTGAGGGTAACTCCGCCTTTAGTTTCACCAGAATCGCGACTCAGTACTCGTACTTGCGTGTCACTCGCCTCAAGTGTTGGTTGGAACTCAACAACACTTGCCGCGGCTCCATTGGCGCTCTCTGGTTCGACAGAGAAGGCAAGAATAGAAGCGATTAATAGATCCGAATGAACATTGGCGTCTTCAATGAGATTTGCAGCCCACCGTGCACGAGAAACTTGATGTGGAGCACCTGGTGTTGTGCTCAGCGTAATAGATGAACACTCAGCTGCCATCGGGAGATCAAGAAATGCTGCTAAATGTGCAAGCTGTTCATTTCCTCTAGGACTACCAGCGGCCAGAACAGCAGCAGGTGAAAGTTTTTCGACGAGTTCTTTGAGCACTCGTCCTGAGGCCATCGGTGCATAATCAGTGATGCTTGCGTGAGTGGCAACATGCAAGACTTTCGCGCCATATTCGCCCACGACACCGGCGAGTGATGCGCCTTCGCTTCCAATGACGACTGATTGGATCTCATGGCCCAATTTACGTGCAGCTGTGAGAGCGCGAAGTGAGAGCGGGTCGAGTTCTCCGCGGTCGTGATCAACTAGAACAAGAATCATTTTAGATAGCCCCAATCTTTTTAAGAACTTCTACAAGTGCTGGAACTGCTTCTGGACCATTACCTAATATTTCAGCGCCTTTTGATTTAGATGGCGCTACCGTGAGGTTGAGTTTCTCCAACTTTGGAACGCGTGGAGATGTTTTAATCATGTCAACGGGCTTCTTTCGTGCCTGCATACGTCCAGGCACTGATGGATATCGAGGAATATTAAGTCCATCGCGCACAGTGATAATCGCAGGTAGTGGTGCTTCATAATGTTCGCGACCCGCAGCTACGACTCTTTCGCAATGAGCAATCCCGTTTTCAATCTTCATCGCTTTAACATTTGTCACAATGGGGCGATTGAGTGCGTGTGCAATGCGGATGTGAATTTGATATCCAGCACTATCGGCTGATTCTGCACCAAAAATAATGAGATCAAATTTTGTTTCCTCGGCATTGATTGCATCAACGAGAGCCGCGGCAGTTGCTTGTGGATCCCATTCTTCGCCTTGAGTCTCGAGCAAAATTGCGCGCGTGGCACCAATTGCCAATTGTGCACGTAGTTGCTCTTCGGCATCAGTTGGTCCAAGTGTTAGCAAAGTGAGCGTTCCACCCATTTGCTCAACGAGTTGAACACCTGCCTCCACTGCATTTTCCTCATGAGGGCTGATACCAAAGCCAAGGTGCTTGGTTTCGATGTCTTTCGCATCAGGTGTAAGTATGAGAGTTCCACCAGCCAGTGGAACGCGCTTAAGGCAGACCAAGATATCCATTACGCAAGAATCCGTTCATTCGAAGAATCAAAGACAGGTGTCGCGCCTACCTCAGCGATATGACATGGATAGTGCTCGCCAAGATATTCGACCAAGAATTTATTTCCAGCAACTGCCAACTCTGTTGGAATGTATGACATGAGAACATGCTTTCCTAGCGATGGAGCAGAACCAGCACTTGTTACATACGAGCGACGACCGTGTGAATCAACAATGGCTGCTTTATCCAGAGTCAGAATTGGCTCATTGCCCATCATGTATCTCTTCTCACCAGTTGATGATGTGTGATCATCAACGAAGAGCGAGCAGAGCATTGTTA
>CAFBSG010000013.1_pt1 | contig 39225 bp, 36 predicted proteins | sample 7270301 | NCBI WGS metagenome assembly CAFBSG01 (sample SAMEA6814059, study PRJEB35770) | freshwater metagenome | biome: Freshwater; feature: Freshwater reservoir; material: water | place: Czech Republic | collected 2017-05-23 | depth 30m m | reverse complement strand
GTTATGACATCTGATTGCCCAGATTTGCGGCTATTGGGAATTTCTGAAAATGATGTGCCTGAAGGAATTCAAATCATTTATAAAAAGGCGTTCACTGATTTGGCATCCCTTGGCGATTCAATTCAATTTTCAATTTCGGCATTAGCAGGTAAAGAAAAGATGAAATGGATAGATCCTCAAGGAACTCTCGCACCTCTGACTCGAGCTGGAATAGTGCGGGACCTCACCGATATTCAAATAGAAACCTTGCGACTCATCGCCAAAGGCTTGAGTAATGCTGAAATTGGGCGCATTCGATTTGTGAGCGAAAAATCAGTAGAGCAGATGGTCTCCCGAGTTGCGCTCCACTTGCACTTAAATGCCGATCGAACCAAGAACACCCGAGTGCTTCTCGCAGGAGAGTACTACGGCTGGATGAACGCGCGAGCAAGTTAAAGGCTTCGGGTATCGTTGCCCAGTATGGGCCTAGATTTACTCACTCTTAAAGCGCAGTGGAACGACGTCCTTGACTGTCTCGAGCGAAAAGATCGAATTGCTTGGATGGCTTTTTTTGATGCACGTCTAGCTTCTTTTGATGGAACAGTACTATTTCTAGATTACTCAGATGCTCGTAAATTTGGTTCTAGCCATGAATACCAACAAGCAAGAATTTCTCATCTCACCGCATTGAAAGAATCGATGACCGAAGTCCTCGGAGAGAATATTGAAATTCAGGAGATCGCATGAAAATTAGAATTTTTCTTTTCTCATTCACACTTTTCTTTATATCGGCGGTTCCGGCAAATGCAAACGACATTGGCGATGTCCCGGTAATTACTGATGCAAGCCCAATAACAACAGTTGATTTACAAGGACCTGGTGCTCGAATACACGGAGCAGATATAAGTCGATGGCAACACCCCAATGGACGGTCTATTGACTTCGCAAAAATGTACCAAGCTGGAATTCGATTTGTAATGATTAAGGCATCAGATACTCGAGATGATGCAGATGCATTGTCATACAAATATTTAAAATTAGATCGCACTGCAGCTCAGGCAGCAGGAATTTTCACTGGTTTTTATCACTACACAGTTCTGCCTGACGTGACAACGCCAAACGAGATTAGGTTAGATGCACTTGCACAAGCCCAAAAGGTCGTGTGGCGTCTTGCTGCAATAGGCGGGTTTACCTCGCGGGATCTCCCTTATGCTCTCGATCTTGAAAATAAATGCACTCGCCTTAGGACGTCAGGGACTTGTGCTAAATATGCAACATCCTCTGCTGTGACATTATGGGCGGAAACTTTTCTCAAATCTGTTGCTGAAAAAACCGGCCGCACTCCGATCATGTATTCGTATTCAAATTTCCTAGAAAGCTCAATGAAGCGAAGTGCCGAGCTGGCGAAATATCCTCTCTGGGTAGCGCACTATGCAGTAGATCCCGCGATTGCAAATGCTCAGCCGGGTCAGAAGAAACCAGGTTGCTACGTGCATTCATGGACTTCGTCGCAATGCCAAACTCAATGGACCATGTGGCAGTACACATCGTGCGGCCTTGCTCCGCGATACGGAGTTCCCGGCACCAGACTTGATCTCAATGTATTTGGCGGCACTCCCAGTGCGTTTGCACAATTACTTACGGGAACCTGGATTCCATCATCAGGTGATCTGATGCCAAGTAATGAACCAAGCTCCATGGCCATTAAGTCAGTGACGTTTAGCAAAAGCAATAAGCCACTCGTAGTGTCAGTAGATGTCTCTCGTCCAGATTCGACACCTGTTGTCACGGGAAGTATCAAATTAGTGGTGGATCCGCTGACTCCAATTGCACCAAAACCTGTTCAAAAAGTAGTGCGAGACACAAGTGGGTCATGGACGCTGACTGTAAAAGGAATTCCAGCTGGAACGTGGAATGCAAATATTGTGTATACAGATCAATCGGGAACTCATGCACAGAGCCTTTCACCCGTTTCTTTCACTATAGAGCAATCAGTAATACCGACCCCGACAGCGATTCCCTCGCCGACCCCGACAGTAAAGCCATCCCCAAAGCCAACTAAGAAGGCAACGACAAACGGCTGCAAGAATCAGATTCGAAATTAAACTGACGACATACTAATTCCGAGTGAGCTAGTTTCTAACTCTGCAATTTCTAAATATGCTCTTACCGAATCTTTTCTCTCCTTTACGCTCCAGCCCAACACGGGAGCGATAATTGCTGCGATGCTCTCGGCTAATTCAATTCCGTGATTGGGTGCTTCAAAAGAAATACGAGTTCTTCGTGACATGACATCATCAACACTTTGCGCCCCCTCATGGCTGGCTGCGTAGTAAATCTCTGCCTTTAAATAAGGCAAATCTTTATCTAGCGCCTTGGAAAGTTTGGGATTATCTTCAATAACTTCAAGAACTTCATTAATGAGTGATCCATAACGATTAAGTAAGTGGGTAATTGTCGCTGCACTTAATCCTGATTTCTCAGCAATGAAATTGGTTTGTTGAACAAGCGCAAAGTAACCATCGGCGCCCACCACTGGAACTTTCTCAGTAATGGATTCAGGAATAATTCTGCGAAGTTCGATTCCTGCAAGGTCAATCACATCCTTGCCCATAATTCGATAGGTCGTGTATTTACCCCCAGCTACACTCACAAAGCCCGGTGCGCTTCTATCAACTGTGTGCTCTCTAGATAATTTTGTTGTCAAAGAGTCTTTTTTATTTGCAACCAATGGACGCAATCCTGCATACGCTCCAATAATATCTTCAGCTTTTAATTTGGGTTGGAGAACTTTATTTGCTTGCTCCAGAATGTAGTCAATGTCTTCGCGAGTAGCTTGAGGTGTATTGGGATTGCTTGTGTATGGCGTATCAGTTGTGCCAACGAGCCACTGATTCCCCCAAGGAATAAGGAATAGAACTGAGATTTCAGTCTTTAAAATAATTCCTGAATTGGAATGGATTGCGCTACCAGGAAGAATAATGTGCACGCCTTTGCTCATGGCAACGTTATAACCGGGCTTTAGGCCAAACTGTGCATGCAGTTCATCACTCCAAATTCCTGCACACATCACAGTTGCTTTGGCGTTGACTGAAATTAATTTACCTGTTTGCGCATCGCGAACTTTTGCACCTGTCACCCTTTTGCCATTTTTAATCAGAGATTCGCATTTCATATGGGTGGCAATAACAGCGCCGTGACGAGCTGCTGTTCGGGCAATCATCATCGTGTGACGTGCATCATCAACTTGTGCATCAAAATACTTAACAGCGCCAGTAACAAGATCCAGACGTAGGGATGGAGCAATTTCACTTACAGTCTTTTGTGACATGTGCTTATGTCCAGGAAGAGATCTTTGAAATCCTCGAAGCGCATCATAGAGAGCAAGCCCTGCCCCTACATACGTACGCTCGCGCACTTTTTCGTAGAGTGGGTATAGAAACCCAACTGGTTTGACCAAATGAGGTGCGAGTGTAGATACAAGTAATTCACGTTCATGCAAGGCTTCTCTAACTAATTTGAAGTCGTACTGTTCGAGATATCTCAAGCCACCGTGAATTAATTTACTCGAGCGACTGGATGTACCTGATGCAAAATCTTGTGATTCCACTAATGCGACTTTAAGCCCACGAGTTGCTGCGTCTAGTGCGGCTCCGACTCCAGTAACGCCTCCCCCGATAATGAGCACATCAAAATCATCAGTAGCTAATGTGGAAACGGCTTGCGCTCGTTGGCTCGGGTCGAACTGAGAGGAAAACATTTTTCTCACTCCATTAGGCACTAGTTATATAGGCTAGCCTAACGCGTGCAGCAGTGAAAGGCTGGTTATGTCATACATAGGCGCTTTAGATCAAGGTACAAGTAGCACTCGGTTCATTATTTTTGACCACGCAGGAAATGTGATTAGTCAGAGTCAAAAAGAGCACGAGCAAATATTGCCTCACTCTGGTTGGGTAGAGCACGATGCGAACGAAATATGGCGAAATGCACAAGAAGTTATTTCCTCTGCAATGTCATCCGCAACTCTCACGGGGGCAGATTTGGTGGCTATAGGAATTACTAATCAGCGAGAGACGACCGTTGCGTGGGATGTCACCACTGGCAAACCGCTGCATAATGCAATTGTCTGGCAGGACACACGCACTTCGGAGTTTATGGATGATTTACAAATAGACACTCAAGAACATCTAAAAAGACTGACCGGTTTGACAATTTCGCCGTATTTTTCCGCAAGTAAAATGAATTGGCTAATGCGCAATATGCCTTTGGTCGCAAACGCTATCGCTAATGGAAGCGCACGATTTGGAACAATGGATTCATGGCTCGTATGGAATCTCACTGGCGGCGTTTCTGGCGGTACACACGTTACGGATGTGACTAATGCCAGTCGAACCATGCTGATGAACTTGGAAACCCTTGATTGGGATCAATCTTTGCTAGACATTTTCAATATTCCTCGTGAAACCTTGGCTGCAATAAAGTCGTCCTCTGAAATCCATGGGTACTGCCATCCGTCTGGCCCCCTTGGAGAGGCAGTGCCAATTGCAGCAGTTTTGGGAGATCAAAATGCTGCGATGATTGGACAAGTGCGATTTGAAAATGGCGAATCTAAAACAACATATGGCACAGGTAATTTCACTTTGCTTAATACGGGTACAGATATTATTCGTTCTAAAAATGGCCTACTAACAACTGTGTGTTTTAAGTTAGGTGATGCACCTGCCCAATACGCACTTGAAGGAAGTGTTGCTGTCACTGGATCAGCTATTCAATGGCTTCGAGATCAACTAGGAATTATTGCAAACGCTGATGAAACCGAAAAAATCGCGGCTACAGTTCCAGATACTGGTGGAGTTTATTTTGTACCTGCATTCTCTGGGCTTATGGCGCCGTATTGGAAAAATGATGCGCGTGGAATAATAGTAGGTCTCACTAGAGCAACTACTAAGGCACATATTGTTCGCGCGACTCTGGAGGCTATTTGTTATCAGACCCGTGATGTCTTGGATGCAATGGCCACAGATGCGGGTCACTCACTCACAGAGATGCGCGTCGATGGAGGAGGAACAAGAAACGCTCTGATGATGCAGATGCAATCTGATGCGCTGGGAATAGAAATTGTGCGCCCAGTAATTTCGGAAACTACTTCTCTTGGCGCTGCCTATGCAGCTGGCCTTGCCGTAAAATATTGGTCCTCTACTGATGAAATTAGATCTCTATGGCAAGAATCAATGAGCTGGAATCCACAGAATACGCAACAAATGCGAACAACCGGTTATGCCACTTGGAAGAAAGCAATTGAAAGAACCTTGAACTGGGTAGAGTAGAACCACTATGGATGAGATTAAAGAACTCGCAGCCGGAGTAATTCGTACATCTAAAGAGTTATCCGATGGTCGAATCATTCGATATTACGATACACACGGTCAACGTAGATCTAACATCGACACCAGAGAAAGTGCGGAACAGCCAGGAATTGGCGAATTGCGTTTAGATCCACTCACGAATGAATGGATTGCTGTTTCACATCATCGTCAAGGTCGCGTCTTTCTGCCACCCAAAGAACTCTGCCCACTGTGTCCATCTACTCAGTCGTTGCCTACAGAAATTCCAGAAAGTGATTTCGAAGTGGTGGTTTTTGATAACCGAACACCCTCCCTGCGGGCGCCACAAGGAGACTGGGCCCTTCCAGATTTGGCAGGACCTGATACAGACATGGGGACAGCTGCTGGAAAGTGTGAAGTGATTTGTTTTACTTCCGAACATGGTAAATCATTTTTAGATTTATCACCGCAGCGAGTACGAACCTTGCTTGAAGCATGGATTGATAGAACTCACGAACTTTCTCAATTGCCATACATCGAACATGTCACTCCATTTGAAAATCGTGGAGAAGAAGTAGGTGTCACGCTTTCTCATCCTCACGGCCAAATTTACGCATACTCGTACATTCCACCGCGCGTATCGCTGATGCTTGCAGTGGCACAGGCACATCATGAACGAACTGGGAACATTTTGCTCGATGATGTTGTTGCACGGGAAATTCGAGATGGTGAAAGAATTGTGGCACGGAATGAACATTGGGTAGCCTACGTTCCTTATGCAGCTAGGTATTCCTTTGAGATACATGTTGCACCGCTGACATCCGTTGCAGATTTAACGCAACTTTCCCCTGCTGCTGCCGATGCTTTTCCATCGATCGCACTCGAGGTGATGCGCCGTCTCGATGGAGTTTTTAATATTCCGATGGCCTACATTGCTGCGTGGCATCAAGCTCCGGTGCGCACTGGTCGTGAATTGCTTCGTCTCCACTGGCAGATTACAAGCGTGCGCCGCGCACCTGGAAAATTGAAATATTTGGCTGGATCGGAATCAGCGATGGGTGCTTTCATCATGGATTTGCGGCCAGAACAATCAGCAGCCCAACTGCGAGATGTGAACCTCGTATAGTGCGAATTCTTGTAACAGGAGGCGCCGGATATATAGGAGCCACTGCGGTTGCAATTCTATTGAGTAAAGGCTTTGAAGTTAGCGTCCTTGATGATTGCAGCACTGGGCACAAGGATTCAATTCCTGAGAATGTTAGATTTATTCGTGGATCGATTCTTGACTCCACCGCAATTGAGGATGCTCTCACTGGATGTAATGCAGTCATGCATTTTGCCGGAAAATCGCTCGTATCTGAATCAGTTGAAAAACCAGATCTGTACAGAAATGTAAACATTGAAGGAACTCGATTACTTCTAGAACAGATGCAATATATGGGACTAAAGAAAATTGTTTTCTCATCATCAGCATCTACTTATGGAGATCCGGCAATCTCACCTACTCCCGAAACGCAGATTGGTATTCCGACAAATCCTTATGGTGAAAGTAAATTAGCTGTCGATGAGATGCTCGCTCGAGAATCTTCAGTTAATGGAATCTCTGCAATTTCTCTTCGATATTTCAATGTCGCGGGTGCGATAAACATTAATGGTCAATGGCTCGCCGAGCGCCACAATCCAGAAACTCATCTCATTCCAATGGTCTTGCGCTCAAAACCTGATGAGCCAGTAAAAATATTTGGAACAGATTGGCCAACTCCTGACGGAACATGCATCAGAGATTATGTTCATGTCATTGACTTAGTGGATGCTCACGTATCAGCTCTCAACTCCCTGGACGCGCCCTCGCACACAATTATCAATGTTGGAGGTGGAATTGGATATTCGGTGCGCGAAGTTATTACCGCTTCATCACGTGCACTTGGTTATGACATCCCCACGGTAGATGCTTCAAGACGTCAAGGAGATCCTGCAATTCTTGTTGCAGATATTTCACGCGCGAAATCTCTTCTAAACTGGGAGCCTGTGAGAAATTTAGAGGATATGGTGCGCGATACCGCGCACTCTATTCATCCAGTGCGTTAATAGAGAGAACCTCTACGCCGCCAATTGAACCAAGAATATTGAGAAGATCCGTTGGGTCACTTCCAGGAATTGCGACAGTAATGTCATCAAAACCTTTTCCTTCTTCTGCCCCTTTAACTACGAGGCCACGAATATCCCCGCCCGCAAAGCCGATAGCAGATGCAAGCGCCCCCAGTGAGCCTGGGCGATCGGGAAGCGAAACCTGAAGTTTAAAAAGAGCCATGCTGCAATCTTACAGGTTAGCCATTGGATGCCGTACTACCCAGCTTGATGGAGTACGTCTTTGAGCCGCCACTACTTGGCAATTCCACAACAACACTTATTGTCGAACCTGGGGCGTACGAGCGGATTCGCACAATGGCACTTACCTGATCAACAATTTTTACTCCACCAATAGAACGGATGACAGCGCCAACCGGAATTCCAGCTTTATCTGCAGCTTCACCTGGGCTTAGTTTAAGGATTTTTGCACCAATGCCTGTAAATGTTGAATCAAAATAGACACCCATCACAGGACGTGTCGAAGTATGTGTAGGTGTTGAAATTATTTCATCGATGACTCTTTTTGCTTCATTAATTGGTATAGCAAAGCCAAGACCAATGCTGCCACTTGCAGAACCGTTGGTCAGTGTTGCAATCGCAGAATTGACGCCAATGATTCGTCCTTGAGAATCAATGAGCGCTCCTCCCGAATTACCCGGGTTAATTGCAGCATCTGTTTGGATCGCGTTAACAAAAGATTCAGCACCCACCGTTCCAGCCGATACAGGCCGATTAAGCGCTGAAACAATTCCACTTGTCACTGTACTTGCTAGTCCCAATGGTGAACCAATAGCTATGACTGGGTCTCCGACACTGATTTGCGAAGAATTTCCAATACTAAGTACTGGCAGTGACCCCTTCTCGACTTGTAAAACTGCAATGTCATAGGCGATATCGCGACCTATTATTTTTGCGGAAACTTGTTCACCTGATGAAAATTCAACAGTAATAGTGCCTGAAAGAGCAGCGCCCTCAATAACATGGTTATTAGTGATGATGTAACTTGAACCAGAGTTGGTTTGATAAACCCATCCCGAACCGGTACCGCTTCCAAGTGAAGAAACAACTGCAATTGAAACCACTGAAGGAGTCACGGTTGCAGCAATATTTTTCACATCAAAATTATTTGAGGTAATTTGGATTGGCGTGCGATTCTTAGTGCATGTTCCATCTGCCGAGTAGTACATCACCTTTGTCTTGGAATCAATACAGGCATTGGTACCGGCTGAGTTATTAGTCGCAGCAGTTGCTACTCCGCCTGCAATAAGGGCTCCTGCAATAAATGCTGCACCTATTTTAGAAGATGTATGCGATGCAATCTTTTTTGTAACTGCCTGCACGCTCATGTTAAGTACCTTCCGGTAGATTTTCTTAGACACCATCATGTTATTTGATTCTTAGAATTCTATGACAATTTCCTCAGACATAAATGCGGATTAGACGAGAGTGACCCACTCGCCATTAATGGCTACTTTTACAGAATCAAGTGGCGTCGGAGCTGGGCCACTAAGAACCTTTGCTCCATCTGCAGGATCAAAGACCGCTCCGTGACAAGGACATTCTAGGTAACCAGAACGCGCCGAGTAATTAACGGTGCAGCCTTCATGAGTACAAATTGCCGAGTATGCATATACGCCGAGTTTTGTGCGAAAGAGAACTGCTGGAGCCCCATTTGCCGCTTGGAATGTGTGAGTTGCTCCCTCCTTAATATCGGCTAATTTTATAATGTTATTTGAAGTGCTGGAAGAGTTAGTGGATTTTGATTTGCTGGAATTTTCTTTTGAAGTATTTCCTGAAAAAAGTTTACCAATTCCAGCGGCGATTACAGCCGTTGCTGCGACAGCTGAAATTCTCAATACGCCGCGTCGATCTAAATTAATTTTTGCCGAACTTCGATTGGAATACAAGGTGAGGAAATATGCGAGCCAAAGAACTGCGTAAGCGCTATCGCTGGCGAGGAAATATGGATTAACATGCCAAGACGATGCAAGCCATAATCCAATCGACATCGCAAATCCACCGAATGCTGCAAGAGTTGGAGATACCCACAAGAGCGTTGCAATTCCAATAGCAAACTCTGCGACCATTACAAATGCACCCACAAGAGTTGCGTGTTCAATCGCCTTATTGAAAAGAAATCCAATAGGCGAATTCACCGAGTATGCCGATAACTGCGTCCCAATAAACGTCGCAGATCCACGAGTGAGAAATCCAGAATCTGTTGCCTTATCCCAACCCGCATAAATCCAGGTGACTCCTAGCCATGCGCGAATGACGCGGGTAGCAAGAGATTGAGATTGCCATGATTGTGTGACACTTTGAATTCGACGGCTCATGATTAAAATACTAGAGCCTTGACCTGAGTAATTCCTGATAGGACCGGCGTGGAAATATAACGCTGCTCCCTGACTTGGATTCGAACCAAGAACCTGCCGGTTAACAGCCGGCTGCTCTGCCATTGAGCTATCAGGGACTATCGAAACTCTTAGGAGTAACGAGCGCACACTCTAGCGCACAGATGAGGAGTCGCTGAAATTGTGCAAAATTTGCCGCTTCTACAGTCCCCCAATAGCCACATCATGAAGGGTTCGGCGCGCACTCTCCAGGGCAACAAGGGTGGCAAAAGCGGCGTTATATTCATCGACATTTTCCACTGGGTTGAGTCTTTGCAGGCTCGATTTAAGTTCTGCTATCTGGCGGGAGATGCCTACCTCGCGAAGTCTGGCCACGATACTTTGTACATAGCCAAGGGAGACTTCGCCATCAGTTCGTATGGGCTCTACCGACAATTCCGTGAAGAGAGCTCGCATATTTTCATTTGTGACTTTACCAATTTCGATTGTGCCTTCTGGAGAAATGTCGTCAATAACAGAGCGCAATTCTCGATAGGCAGGGTGCGTAAATGCAGCATCTTCAATGGTCTTCCAGTTATGTAAGAGTTCTGGCATCTGCACTCTTGCTTTGAGAACTTCACGTTCCAAAATAAGTCGAGGCTCTGAAGGATCTGGACGCCAATTATTATCAATTGGATTCTCTTGCTGCTGTTCCGATGCTTGCACTGGCACTCGTCTTGCTCCTTGAGAAACTGCCGCTGAAACAATTTCAACATCGACGCCGAGCCATCCCGCCAGCAAGCGTGTGTATTCAGGACGAAGTGACTTATCTCGAATTTGCGCAACCAACGGCGCAGTTGCGTTAAGTGCGCTTACACGCCCTTCGGCGTTATCCAACGTGTATTTTGCTAATTCAGCGCGAATAGCAAATTCAAAAAGTGGAACTCGCCTGGCAATAAGATCTCGCAAGGCTGCATCACCATGTTCCTGGCGCAATTCGCAGGGATCGAGGCCGTTAGGTTCAACGGCAACAAATGTTTGAGTGACAAATTTTTGATCATCACTAAAGGCTCGCAGAGCAGCTTTTTGACCGGCTGCATCACCATCAAAAGTAAAAATCACTTCACCGCGAAATGCATCATCATCCATCAATAAGCGGCGCAAAATACGAATATGGTCAGCTCCAAAGGCTGTACCGCACGTTGCCACAGCTGTAGTAATTCCTGCGAGGTGCGCAGCCATAACATCTGTGTAGCCCTCAACAATTACCGCTTGGCGTTTCTTGGCAATTTCTTTTTTAGCAACATCGAGTCCGTATAAAACCTGACTCTTTTTATATATGGGAGTCTCGGGAGTGTTAAGGTACTTAGGTCCCTGGTCTTCTTCATCACTTGCTAACTTGCGACATCCAAAACCAACAACATCACCTGAAATATCTCGAATTGGCCATGTGAGTCGATTGCGGAATCGATCAATTGGTCCACGTTGACCCATCTTTGAAAGTCCTGCTGTTTCTAGCTCATCAATAGTGAAGCCTTGCGCGCGCAAATGTTTAGTAAGGGCATCCCATTCATCAGGTGCATAGCCAACGCCAAATTGTTGGCATGCGGCTTTATCAAATCCACGTTTTTGCAAAAGTTCGCGGCCGTGAGCAGCACCTGGAGAAGTATTGAGTTGCTCTTGATAATAGATTGCGGCTTGAGCATTTGCTGCAATGAGTCGGCTGCGCTGACCAGATGGAACACTTGGGCCAGATCCTGACTCCTCATATCTGAGCGCATACCCAATTCGATCTGCTAAACGTTCAATCGTTTCGGTAAAGGTGAGATGATCAATTTTCATAAGAAAAGCAATTACATCTCCGCCACTTTGGCACCCAAAGCAATGAAAATATCCCTTACTTGGTGTTACATGAAATGAAGGAGACTTTTCGTCGTGGAACGGGCAGAGACCTTTCTTTTGCCCGCCACCGGCGGATTTGAGTTGCACGTAATCGCCAACAACTTCATCAATGGGAGCGCGATCGCGGATATAGGCAACATCTTCTTCCCTTATGCGACCGCTCATGGGAATACTTTAGCGATTCTTAATCAGTCGGGCGTGGAGCGCATACGCTCCCGGATCAGTCAGAGCTGCGATTTGATCGATGACTACCCGAAGGCGTTCAGCGTCGTTCGCCGCGTTATTCCAGTCTCCCAGAAAAATCTGGTCTAGTGCGTTAGGTGCTAACTCATACAGTGCTTCTACAAGTTCGATGACTATGACTTGTTGTTTGGCATAACGATCTTGGGATTCGGCTGCTCGAATTAAATAATGTCCCGCAACTGATTTCAAGAAATCTACCTCTACTAATTGATCTCGTGGAATCTCTAAATTCGCTCCATATCGCGAAAGTGGCCCGTCTCCATAAACATTTCGTGTTTGAATTTCGGCAGACAAAACAAATCGCCCGATGAGTTGGCTTGTAGAATCTTTAAGTCTTGCAAGTGAGCGATGGCTGCCGTCGTAATTTATAGGCCAGCACGATAATTCTTGTAATCTTTGCATCGCTTGTTGCGCTTCTTCTTCCGTTGCATTACTTGCATAATCTTCAACCATCGACTTATACAGATAATCAAAATCATCTTCAAATGTACGTACGTGAATCTGATTCGCAACAATTGCATCTTCCAAATCATGAACCGAATAAGAGCAATCATCTGCCCAGTCCATAATTTGCGCTTCTATGCACCTCTTGCCATCTGGAGCATCTTGACGCATCCATTTATATATTTCTAAATCATCATCGTATACGCCAAATTTGCGTGGATTAATCGCTCGAGCCCAGGGGTATTTAGTTGCAGCATCCAAAGATGCACGAGTGAGATTTAGGCCAACAGATTTACCTTCTAATGTAATCGTCTTGGCCTCTAGTCGAGTGAGCAGCCGAAAACTTTGGGCATTTCCCTCAAAACCACCGCAACTAGTCGCAATCCGAGCAAGGGCTTCTTCACCGTTGTGCCCAAACGGAGGGTGACCAAGATCGTGTGCAAGGCATGCAGTGTCGAGTAAATCTGGATCAGCACCAAGCGTTGCACCGAGTTCGCGGCCAATTTGCGCACACTCAAGTGAATGAGCAAGACGTGTACGTTGAAAATCATTTTCCCAAGGAACCGCTACCTGAGTCTTAGCTGCCAACCGACGAAGCGATGCCGAATGAATGACTCGTGCACGATCTCGCATAAATTCTGTACGACCGGGGCGCTTGGCTGGTTCGTCGAGGAATCGTTCATTGTCGCGATCGCTATATGCGTTCATTTTCCAATCTTAACGAGAAATCCTTGATTGCCTAAGTGATCGCTTATATGTATGCCTCGGCGACCTAGGGTGATATATGCCAAATATGCTCCTGCTTCCCGGACAAGGTAACGAAGGCCAGATTCGCCTAGTGAATTGGGGCCAGTACGCACTGGAGAACATGTGCTGTTTACACCCAGATCATTTGCCATAGTGGTTGCACGAAGACAATGAAATGGATCTGTCGCAATTAAAATCTCTTTTATCTTTAACTCTCGAGCTTTTACAACGTAAGCCTTGGTGCTACTGAGGGTGTCTCGACCTATCTCAATAGCAATGATCTTCTTGGAACTCACTCCATGTGCGCGCAACCATGCACGACCTGAAGCAGCCTCAGTTGTGCGATCACCTGGCGCACCTGCTCCCACTGTAATTATGAGTGGGGCTAGTCCAATATCAAAGACACGTTTTGCTTCCACGAGCCTTGCCTTGAGCGCTTCACCAGGGCGACCATCATTTTGCGTGGTACCTAACACGACAACAGCATCGGCGCTACGTACGAGTGGATTGTGTGCGGCGTACCATGACTTTGCTAACGCATAGCCCGGTACAGAGATCATCACAATAATCACAAGAATAAATGCACGGCGAAGTAGTTTAAAAATAGTGATCAACCTCCCGAAAATGCATCTTCTATATCAAGGTGGGCCATCTCATCAGGATCATCTAGCCAACGATCAGGAAGAGTAACTGGACGGCTGTGGCTCGTTCTGCCACGAGGCTTCTCGCCTACTTCAACAGGATACGGCTGGTCATCTAATTGATTGAGTAATGAGCGAAACTCCTTGAGCGATTCGATCATTCCAAATTGGCGGCGTAGTTCGCTGGGCACTCGAAATCCTTTGAGATACCAAGCCATGTGTTTGCGAAGATCACGGCATCCACGATCTTCTGATTCAAAGTAATTAACAATTAATTCGCCGTGGCGGTACATCACTTCTCGAACTTCAAAGAGCGTGGGATGCGTTCGTGAACTTCCACCGTTGAGCGATGAGACAAGATCTGCAAATAGCCACGGGCGCCCGAGGCATCCACGTCCCACCACAACACCTGCACATTGGGTTTGTTCAATCATTGCAAGCCCATCTACTCCCGACCAAATATCTCCGTTGCCCAAAACTGGAACGCCCGTTGGCTTAAGGTGCTCAACTAAGCGCGAGATTGCAGACCAATCTGATTTACCTTCATACATTTGTTGCGCGGTTCGTGCGTGGAGGGCAACCCATGAAACTCCTAATTGCGCAGCTGACATGGCAGCTTCTAAATACGTTTCATGATCACTATCAATACCAATTCGCATTTTTACTGTCACTGGAATTCCAAATGGTTTGGCGGCGTCAACTGCGGCACCAACAATTGCCGTAAAGAGGTTGCGTTTATAGGGAAGCGCTGCACCTCCACCCTTGCGAGTAACTTTAGGAACAGGGCATCCGAAATTCATATCAATGTGATCGGCCAAATTTTCTTTACCAATCATTGTTACTGCGGCACGCATAGTGTGTGGATCTACACTGTAAAGCTGTACTGATCGTGGATACTCATCTGGCCCAGGTTCAATCATTCGAAGTGTTTCTGGAATTCTTTCTATTAATGCGCGCGCTGTAACCATTTCTGAAACAAAAAGACCTGCACCTTGTTCACGGCAGAGTTGCCTAAATGGCGCATTTGTTATTCCAGCCATAGGTGCCAGTACAACTGGCGGATCTATGAAGTGATCACCGCTTGCAAGTGGCAAGCGAAGTGGAGCTAGCAACCCAGAAGTTTTGGCGCCAGCCATGCTTCAGCCTGATCAATTGAAATTCGTTCTTGCGCCATGGTGTCGCGATCACGAATTGTGACTGCATGATCTTCAAGAGTCTCAAAATCGACCGTAATGCAATACGGTGTTCCGATTTCATCTTGGCGGCGATAGCGTCGGCCGATTGCACCAGAATCATCAAAATCAATGTTCCAGTTTTTTCTCAATTGAGCCGCCAGATCGCGAGCCTTCGGTGAAAGATCTGCATTTCGCGACAGTGGGAGAACAGCAGCCTTTATTGGGGCTAGGCGGTGATCAATTTTAAGTACCGCGCGCTTTTCCATTTCACCTTTGCTGTTAGGAGCTTCGTCTTCAGTGAATGCATCCATCAAGAACGTAAGGGCTGCGCGATCAACTCCAGCTGCAGGTTCAATGACAAATGGCGTCCATCGTTCATTTTTTTCTTGATCAAAATAAGAAAGATCTTTTCCGGATGCGAGCGAATGCGCCTTGAGATCAAAATCTGTGCGATTCGCAATTCCTTCGAGCTCGCCCCATTCAGTACCTGAAAATTCAAATTTATATTCAATATCTGCGGTGCGCTTTGAATAATGTGAGAGCTTTTCTTTTGCGTGTTCATATACACGCAAACGCTCGGGATTAATACCAAGATCGATATACCAAGCCATGCGTGTGTCAATCCAATATTGATGCCAATCCTCATCCGTGCCTGGCACTACAAAAAATTCCATTTCCATTTGTTCGAATTCACGAGTACGGAAAATAAAGTTTCCAGGAGTAATTTCATTTCTGAAAGACTTGCCAATTTGCCCAATTCCAAATGGTGGTTTCTTGCGAGAAGTTGTCATGACTTGATCAAAGTTAATAAAAATTCCTTGCGCTGTTTCTGGGCGAAGAAAAGCCATCCCTGACTCATCTTCGACTGGTCCAAGATATGTTTTCAAGAGTCCTGAGAATTGCTTAGGGACAGTGAATTGACCCTTATTTCCACATGCAGGACAGTTAATTTCAGATAGATCAATTGGCGCGCGTTTATGCTTTGCTTCAAAAGACTCTTCGAGGTGGTCAGCGCGATATCGCTTGTGACATGCAGTGCACTCAGTTAGAGGGTCAGAAAAAGTGGCGACGTGTCCAGATGCTTCCCACACTTCGCGAGCCAAGATGACGCAGGAATCAAGACCTACAACATCTTCGCGCCCCGTAACCATGGATTTCCACCACTGGCGCTTAACGTTATTTTTTAATTCAACACCCAAAGGACCGTAATCCCACGATGCTCGGAGTCCGCCATATATTTCAGAAGACGGATAGACAAATCCGCGGCGCTTTGCAAGTGAAACAATATTTTCTAAACGGTCCGTGGCCATAAAATTCTCCATCCGGCTGGCTGTCGGCGGTTCGGCAACTGATGTTGCATTCCGTGCTCATAGTTTACTGGCTTGCAGGATTTTCAAATGCACCTGGTTCATCAATTGCGCGAGCAAGAAGTGGAATTGCCTCCATTTTTACTCGCGTTGAACTCAGTGCTCTGCGATACGAACCCACATTTTGCCATTGAGTCATTAATGTCCAGAGAGAGGGATCATCTAGATTTTGTCCAACTTCACCGCCGAGGTAACCAACGGCTTGGGCCAAGGCAGCATGAGCCCCTTGAATCTCCTGAAAGAACTGATCAGCTGATGCCAGGGGGACGCTAAATCGAGCAATTGCGAGCATGGGATGAGCCTACCGACCCTTGAACCTTAGGGATAAACTGAAAATGACAATCATTTTCATTCTGTGATACTTTCACCCCATGAACATCGCTATTGGACTTGCTGCCCTTACTGCCGTTGCTACTTTCTCTGGCGGATTCCTGGCCATTCGATCGCGCGACCGTTTGCATCTTGTTCTCGGTCTCTCCGCAGGATTGCTCTTGGGTCTCGTTGCCTTTGATCTCTTACCAGAAATTTTCGAACTCAATACTGATCGATTCGGCAATGTTCCTATTGTCTCCATCGCCCTTGTCTTTGGTTTTCTATCTCTACACTTCGCCGAACAATTATTTGGATCACACGAGCCAGCAGAATCTGATTATGGCCACGAGCATGATCACAGCACCAATATCGCAGGAACTCTCGGTGCCCTCGCGATGGGTGGGCATGTATTCCTAGATGGCGTCGCACTTGGTTTAGCTTTTAAAGTAAGCAACGCTCTTGGTCTTGCTGTCTTCATTGCAATTCTCTCTCACGCTTTTAGCGATGGGCTCAATACAGTTTCGCTTCTCATTAAAAGCGGGCATTGGAGTAAGCGTGCCCTCAGTTTGCTCGGTCTCGATGCAATCATGCGTGTGAGTGGCGCCTCTCTCGCAACCTATGTAGTGGTGAGCGATAACGTGTTAGGAATCTATCTAGCAGCATTTTCTGGATTCGTAATTTACTTGGCAACTTCACACATCTTGCCCGAAGCACATTCACGCCATCCATCTCGACTAACAATGCTTGCAACAATCATCGGCGCTCTAACAATGTGGCTCATCGTTGGGAATATTTCAGCGTGAATAAATCAGAGACAAAGGTATTAGTAGCGTTGGAAAGAGTTGGTGGTTTTGCTAGCGCGCAAGAGATTCATCGAATTCTTCAACGCGGCTCACAATCAATTGGGCTGACAACTGTCTACAGGGCGTTGCAAAGCTTGCTCAACGATAAAATTGTGGACCTCTTGCGCAAAGACGATGGTGAGGCAATTTATCGACTGTGCGGGGAGACGCACCATCATCATCTGGTCTGTAAGTCATGCGGGGCAACAGTTGAGATAGAAGGCGGAGCGATTGAAAAGTGGGCTAAGAACATTGCCACCCAACATGGTTACACAGATATAGGTCACATGGCAGAAATTTTTGGGCTCTGCTCGAAGTGCTCAACCTAAGCTTTCCCGAAACGTCTCTCTCTATTGTTGTACTCCTTAATTGCTTGCCATAAAACTTTTCGATTCACGTCAGGCCATAAGACATCCATAAAAACTAATTCAGCATAAACCGATTGCCACGGCAAGAAATTGCTAGTGCGTTGCTCACCAGATGAACGTAAGAAAAGATCAACATCCCTCATTTTCGGGGAATCCAAATATTTTTCGAAAGTCTTTTCAGTGATTGAATCTAGAGCAACTTTTCCACGTTTCACATCTCGTGCGAGCTCAGTAGCGGCGTCGACTATTTCTGCACGTCCACCATAATTGACGCACATGTTCAAGGTGAGAACTTTGTTCTTAGCCGTAAGTTGCTCAGCTTCTTCTAACTCATCAATGACGCTTTTCCATAATCTTTTTGGGCGGCCAACCCAGCGCACCCGCACACCCATTGCATTCATTTCATCTCGTCGCCTACGAATGACATCACGGTTAAAGCCCATAAGAAATTTCACTTCTTCAGGTGAACGTCGCCAATTCTCTGTTGAAAATGCATAAGCGCTAATCTCTTTGACCCCAAATTCGATAGCACCTTCGACTACATCAAAGAGAGCAGCTTCTCCGGCCTCATGACCTGCGGTGCGAGGCAATCCACGTTCTTTTGCCCACCGACCATTTCCATCCATAACGATTGCAACATGTGCTGGAATTTTCATACTCTCTCCACCATGGGAAGACTGCGCAATCCGCGCTCGAGATGCCATTGCAAGTACGCAGCAATCAATCCACTGGCTTCACGGCGATTGCGACCTTCGCTCTCATTAGCGCTATCCCAATCTCCGCTCAGTAGGGCGCCCATGAGTGAAAGTGTCTCTGGTGCAGGAGTAGCGCATGCAGATGGACGGCAATCCAAACATACCGAACCACCGCCAACGAGTGAGAAATATCGATGAGGGCCTTCTTTGCCACATCGCGAACAATCCGTCATAGAAGGTGCGTATCCTCCGATTGCAAGAGAGCGAAGTAAGAATGCATCGAGTACAAGAGATGGGTCATATCGATCATCGCAGAGGGCTTTCATGGCGCCCACAGCTAAATTGAATTCTTGCAGCGCAGGTTCGTGTTCTTGCGCAGTAAATCTTTCTGCAGTTTCAAGGATTGCAGACGCAATTGTCCATCGCCTGTAATCATCTGTGACTTCTTCTCCGTAATTTCGAAGCGCTTCGACTTGGGTCACGGTGTCAAAAGTTTTCCCAACGAAGAGTTGAATATCTACGTGGCTTCCAGGTTCTAAACGCGCACCAAATTTGGACATTGTTCGCCGGACACCTTTTGCGACTCCACGAATTCGTCCATGATCACGAGTGAGCATTGTGATGATTCGATCGGCTTCGCCCAGTTTTTGAGTGCGCAAAATGATCGCTTCATCTCGGTAAAGGGCCATACGGGTAAAGGTAGTGGCAGGTGCTATCTAATTGCGCGATTTATTGCAGACACGACAGCTTTAAGTGAGGCTGTCGTGGTGTTGGGATCGATTCCAACCCCCCAAAAGACATCACCGTCGATTGCGCATTCAAGATAGGCAGCAGCAGATGCATCTCCACCAGCGGAGAGTGCATGCTCGAAATAATCAAGGACTCGAACATCGACTCCATAATCTTGCAAGATGACACAAAACGCTGCGATAGGGCCATTTCCATGACCTGATAGCTCGTGCTTCTCTCCGCGATCAAAGAGTGTTACCTCGAGTTGTACATCTTCATCCAAGACAGACTTTTGCGAAAGTCCCTTGAGGCGAAAACGTCCCCATGGCGCAGAATCAGTTGGAAGATATTCATCTTCAAAAACTTTCCAAAGGTCCGCAGCTGTAACTTCGCCACCTTGTTCATCTGTCATTGCTTGTACAACTTTGCTAAATTCAATTTGCAAACGACGAGGCAGATCAAGGTGATGATCATTTTTCATCATGTATGCAACTCCGCCTTTGCCAGATTGCGAGTTCACACGGATAACAGCCTCATACGAACGACCAATATCTTTTGGATCTATTGGAAGGTAGGGAACAGCCCACGTGTGCTCATCAACATGCTTTCCTGCAGCGGCAGCATCGCGTTCAAGATGTTCGAAACCTTTTTTAATAGCATCCTGATGGGATCCTGAAAACGCAGTGAAGACCAGGTCGCCACCATAGGGATGACGCTCTGGAACTCGAAGTTGGTTTGCATACTCAACCGTTCTGCGGACTTCATCAATATTGGTGAAATCGATCATGGAATCTATTCCGTGACTTACAAGGTTGAGCCCTAGCGTGACAAGACAGACGTTGCCTGTGCGTTCGCCATTTCCGAATAACGTTCCTTCAATGCGATCCGCGCCTGCTAAATATCCAAGTTCTGCAGCAGCAACACCTGTGCCTCGATCATTATGTGGGTGGAGTGAAACAACCACATTTTCACGATTCTTTAGGTGTCGACACATCCATTCAATTGAGTCGGCATAGACGTTGGGAGTTGCCATCTCGACAGTTGCTGGAAGATTCATAATCGTCTTCCATTCTTTTGTTGGCTTCCAAATATCATTGACAGCGTTGCAAACCTCAACAGCAAATTCCAATTCGGTGCCGGTATATGACTCTGGTGAGTACTCGAAAGAAATTTTTGTTTCTGGCACTGTCTCTACGAGATCAAGACAGAGTTGGGCTCCATCTGTTGCAATCTTTTTAATTCCCTCTTTATCAAGACCAAAAACCACGCGTCGCTGTAGGGTCGAAGTTGAGTTGTACAGGTGAATAATTGCTTGCTTTGATCCCTTAATTGCTTCATAAGTTCGACGAATAAGCGGATCGCGCGCCTGTGTCAGTACCTGAATGATTACATCATCTGGAATCAAACCTTCATCAATAATTTTGCGCACAAAGTCGAAATCTGTTTGGCTAGCACTTGGAAATCCCACTTCAATTTCTTTGTACCCCATTGCAATGAGCAACTTAAACATTGCCAGCTTGCGCGGCGTATCCATTGGATCAATCAGTGCTTGGTTGCCATCACGAAGATCCACAGATGACCACTTAGGTGCGTGGGTCATAATTTTATCTGGCCACGTGCGATCTTCTAATTTAATAGGTAGAAATGGCGAGTAACGATGTGCTCGCATCTTTGAAGGCTGTTGTTGTGGGAAATTCATATCTATGTGCTCCTTATGTGTGCGGCGAATGTCGTGAGTGGACCGGTACGACAAACCCCGCGGCGAGGGGACCGGTTATTTGGCCCCGCCACGGCAGCTTAGGAGGAGACTGCGTGTCATAAGGGTCTAAGCGTAGCCCGACTCATGCGAATTCGACAACCTACGAGGAGCATTTCGCCTCGTTGTAGAGATTTACGAAGGGATAAGCGTATTTGCGAAGATTTGCCACGCAAGGAGAGACTTAGCAACAAGAGAGAGTGTGATGTATGTGCGTTCTCCACGAAGGTAATTCGCCCATGCGCCAAGCTTTTTATATTGTGCGAACTGCACGAGTGCAAATGAATTGAAGAGTATGAAGAGCGAGAAAATAATTCCGTAGACGAACCCTGGTGCTTTAGCGTCACTTGGGTTCGATGGTGCAATTACATAAATTGCAATTGCAATCCAAGGAACGATTCCTGTGATACATCCAAAGATAAATGGAACCCATCCGCCGCTGCCTGGTTCTTCGTACTTCTCCTGCAACCAACCAAAGAGAATCATTGATGCATTCACGCCAAAGAGCGCGAGTAGTGCGATGGCATCAGAAATACCGCAAATTTGTGCAATCAAAACAATCATCACTGACGAACTTATTGAGTACTCGACCCAGCGGAAATAATTACGATGTTGGGCTAGTCCTGCCTCGTAACGTGAGAAAAATTGTGGACTCGCAACGATGAAGTGTGCCAGTGCGGAAAGTCCAAGGAAAATCGCAACTGTGAGGCCAACGGGAGTGCTAAAGAGAACGACTGGTTCGGCATATGTCGTTCCTGGTGGACCAGACATGTACCGAGCAATGACAGGCAGTGCGAAATCATTGCTCAGGGCAAGGACGGCAATCATCTGAGCAAGATGGAAAACTCCTGCGATGAGATTTGCTCGGCGAATATTTCCAGTCGAAAGTTTCTTAGTATCCATAGCAAAATGGTAACCAATAAATATGCAAATAACCCTTAAAGAATCGGAATATAGCGATCAAGTTCAAAGGCGCTGACTTGACGGCGATAGTCGTTCCATTCGGCGCGCTTATTGCGAAGCACATACTCAAAAACATGCTCCCCTAGGGTTTCGCGGACCAACTCGCTCTTTTCCATGGCAATGATTGCTTCATTGAGATCAGTTGGCAAAATATTGGCATCACTTGATGCGGTGAGTTCATATCCCTCCTCAATACCCTTAAGCCCTGCTGCAAGCATTACTGCGTAAGCAAGATATGGATTACACGCCGAATCCGGTGATCGGAATTCGATGCGAGTGGAGTTCTCTTTCTTTGGCTTATACATAGGTAAGCGAATTAATGCTCCGCGAGTACTTTGGCCCCAGTTAATCAAGGCAGGAGCTTCTCCTCCACCATGAAGACGTTTATATGAGTTAACCCATTGATTGGTGATCGCTGTGATTTCAGAGGCGTGTTTCAAAATTCCTGCAATAAATGATCGACCAACAGGTGAGAGATTAAATTCTGCATCGGAATCATGGAAGGCATTTTCTTCACCTTTAAAAAGTGAGACGTGAGTATGCATTCCACTTCCCGGATGATCTGAGAAAGGTTTCGGCATGAATGAAGCGTAGAAACCTTGATCGAGTGCAACCTCTTTAATTACATTTCGAAAAGTCATGATGTTATCGGCGGTGCTCAGCGCATCAGCATCACGAAGATCAATTTCCTGTTGACCAGGACCACCTTCATGATGACTAAATTCAACACTGATTCCCATCTCTTCTAATAAGGTAATTGCTTGTCGTCGAAAGTCATGCCCGACGACCGCAGGAGTGTGATCGAAATACCCACCCTCATCCACTGGAATTGGAATTTCACCCTTTTCTGGACGTGCCTTAAATAGAAAGAATTCAATTTCTGGGTGCGTGTAACAGGTATAACCCATGTGTGCTGCCTTGTTGAGAGTACGACGTAAAACATTTCGTGGATCAGCCGGTGATGCAGTGCCATCTGGCATTGTGATATCGCAAAACATGCGAGCGGCTCCTGGCGCTTCTGTACGCCATGGGAGAATTGAAAAAGTTGCAGGATCTGGTTTTGCCAACATGTCGGATTCGCTGACTCGAGCAAAGCCTTCGATGGCCGAACCATCAAAACCAATACCTTCTTCAAATGCGTTCTCAAGTTCAGCTGGAGCAATCGCAACAGATTTGAGGAATCCTAAAACGTCTGTAAACCATAGACGTACGAATCTAATGTTGCGCTCTTCAAGAGTGCGCAAGACGAACTCCTGCTGTTTTGGAAACTGTGGCTCTGAATTCATTGCGCCATCGTGCCAAAGGCTCATTACGGCAGTGTTACATCACCTACTGGGAGCCCTCTTGCCAGCGTGAAGTCATAGGTAAGCGACGGTCTTTTCCAAATGCACGGGAGGAAACCTTCGTACCAGGGGGATATTGGCGCCGCTTGTATTCAGCTCTATCGACCATGGTGATGATTTTTCGGACAAGGTCGCCATCGAGTCCACTAGCAAGGAGTGACTCAAGGCCCTCATCACCATCGACATATCGAAGAAGGATTTCATCCAGAACGAAATAGTCAGGAAGTGAATCCGAATCTTTCTGATCAGGACGTAACTCCGCGCTGGGTTCTTTAGCAATCGAATTTTCTGGAATTGGTGGAGTCTCTCCATCGCGTAGAGCCTTCTCATTTCTCCACCGCGCAAGAGCCCACACGTCAACCTTGTAAATATCTTTAATGGGAGCAAACCCACCCACAGCATCTCCATAGAGAGTGGAATAGCCCACTGCAAGTTCTGATTTATTTCCTGTTGCAAGTACGAGATGTCCTTCTTGATTCGAAATTCCCATCAGGGTGGTGCCTCGTACGCGCGCTTGAAGATTTTCTTCTGCGATTCCTTTGAGAATCAAATTATTCATAAATGCATCCACCATCGGAGCAATCTCTACGATCCTAAAATGAATCCCTGTGTTAGTGGCAAAAGTCTGAGCATCTTCAACAGAATGGTGGGATGAATATCTGCTCGGCAGCGCCACGCCATTTACTCGTTTTGCACCAAGCGCATCAATAGCGATTGCAGCGACTAGCGCTGAATCAATTCCCCCAGAGAGTCCAATGACAACACTTCTAAATCCATTCTTTTCAACATAATCACGAAGCCCAATAACTAATGCCTGCCATACCTCCTCGATATCGCCGAGCCGTGTGGCAATCTCATGTGTGACGGGGTGTGATATCTCAATGTCGTTGGTAGAAATAACTAAGTCTGGCGTACTCGTTGATCCCTGGAGGTCGAGATCAACCATCATCAATACATCTTCAAACTGGGCAGCTCGAGCGAGCAGTGTTCCATCGCGGTCGACAACAATTGTGTCACCGTCGAAAACTAAATCATCTTGTCCGCCAGTCATATTCACGTATGCAAGTGGTGCTCCAATTTCTTGCGCACGTTTTTTAACAAGTGCTAAACGGATGTCGTCTTTATTTCGCTCGAAAGGAGAGCCATTAGGAACAAGTAACAACCCTGGGTGCCGAGATGCCATCTTCGCGACTGCGCCGCCGTCTTGCCAGATATCTTCACAAATCAGGAAGCCAACATCGATTCCATTGATTCGCACAATCAAACTTTCTTTTCCTGGCGCGAAGGTGCGATATTCATCAAAGACCCCATAATTTGGTAGGTGCTGTTTAATGTATCGAGCCTTTATTTCACCCTCATGCACAATTGCAAGTGCATTGAGGGGACCGCGTTCGCTGTGATCCAAATATCCGATAACGGCAACAATGTCACCATATCCCGCGTGGGAGATTTCTCCAGCTAGAGCTTTTATGCGAGTAGCACTTGCCTGTTGAAAGGAGAGTCGAGTCGCAAGGTCTTCAACCGGGTATCCGGTTAATACCATCTCAGGAAAAACCACAACATGTGCATCGGATTGTGCCGCTGATGTCACGCTTGAGATAACTAGCTGACTATTTCCCTCAAGATCGCCCACAAGTGGATTGATCTGAGCCATCGCTAGTCGCAACTTCATAGTGCAAGCCTACTTCTAGTAGGCTTTGAGATGTACCCAGGGACTTCATGTGAAGCCTTGAGGCTGGAGGAAATTTCAATGGAATCTGCGCACACTCGCTCTGTCTATGGTGGCAAGCTACATAAACGCATCACAATTTCAGACCTTCAATCAGCCAAGAAAAGTGGTGAGAAATGGGCGATGCTCACTTCTTATGAAGAGATGACCGCCTCAATTTTTGATGAGGCTGGCATTCCCGTTCTCCTAGTGGGTGATAGCGCTGGTAATAATTTTCTCGGACACGAAAATACAATCCCTGTCACTGTTGATGAGCTAATTCCGCTCACTAGGGCGGTGGTACGCGGATCCACTCGCGCCATGGTTATTGCAGATCTTCCTTTTGGTTCATATGAAACATCGCCAGAAATTGCTTTAGAAACGTCTCTCCGGTTTTTTAAAGAATCGGGAGCGATGGCGGTAAAAATTGAAGGGCTCAGAATCGCTACAGTTGAAAAATTGATTTCGTGTGGCATCCCCGTAATGGGGCACCTCGGTTTTACCCCCCAATCTCTTCACCAATTAGGCGGCTACAAAGTCCAAGGCCGTAGCGATGGAGAAGCGATGATAGAAGCTGCTTGTGCTCTAGAAAAAGCTGGCGCTTTTGCCGTTGTTCTTGAAATGGTTCCGGCAGAGTTAGCTGAAAAAATCACTTCGGCGCTCGCTATTCCGACTATCGGAATCGGGGCAGGCCCTGCGTGCGATGCCCAAGTCCTCGTCTGGACTGACTTGATGGGTATGACCAAAAATCCACCGAAACTGGCAAAGGCATATCGAAATATGCGGGCAGAAATGCTCGGTGCTGCATCTGAATTCATGAACGATGTCGCAATTGGTACTTTTCCGGGTCCTGAGCAGAGTTATCGCTGAGGTAACTAGTATTCACGCATGAAAAAGTTGGCAATTGACCTCTCCCCTTTGCGAAAATATCGCGATTTTCGCAATTTATGGAGCTCGGGGCTTATTTCCTATTTAGGTTCCATGGTTACCTACGTTGCCATTCCATTTCAGATCAAGGAATTGACCAACTCGTATGTCGCAGTTGGGATTGTTGGAGCTATCGAGATAATTCCACTGATTCTTTTTGGTCTCTATGGGGGCGTCCTAGCGGATTATGTGGATCGAAAGAAGATGGTCTGGGTGACCGAGGCGATGGCCCTACTGCTTACCTGCGGCCTATTAATTAATTCACTTCTTCCCAATCCAAAAGTCCTCACTATCTACATCATCGCTGGGCTCTTTGCATCGGTCGATGGTCTCCAACGTCCCAGTGCCGATGCAATCTTGCCCCGCATTGTTGGACATAGTGATTTACCAGCAGCTAGCGCACTGATGAGTCTTCGTTGGCAGGTGGGTGTCATCATCGGACCAACAATTGGTGGAATTGTTATCTCCACGGTTTCAATTTCAGCAGGGTATGCATTCGATGCAATAACTTTTATTATTTCTCTTCTATTTATTTCCCGAGTTGGTGCAGTACCTGCCCAAGCAGAGGCCCAAAAGCCATCTCTGCAAGGCTTATTAGATGGAATTCGATATGCCTTTACTCGGCAAGATTTACTTGGAACTTATCTCATTGATCTTGCCGCAATGTTTTTTGCCATGCCAAACGCACTCTTTCCATTTTGGGCAGATCAATTAGGAGCGCCCTGGGCGTTGGGGTTGCTGTACGCAGCCGGAACTGTTGGGTCAGTTGTCGTAACGTTGACTAGCGGTTGGATAAAAAACTATAGATTTCATGGACGTGCTGTAATACTTGCCGCGATCGGGTGGGGTGGAGCGATTGCGCTGGCCGGAATTTCGCACTCCCTGATTTTTGTCCTCGTTTTTCTTGCCATTGCCGGCGGATCCGATATGGTCAGCGCCCTTTTCCGCGGCACAATTTGGAACCAAACAATCCCAGATAATTTACGAGGTCGATTGGCTGGTATCGAATTACTTTCTTATTCCATTGGGCCGCTAGCTGGACAATTGCGAGCTGCATCTATGGCAGCTGCTACTAGTTTGTCGTTTTCGGTAACATCGGGGGGTCTAATCTGCTGCGCGATGGTTGTTTTGCTTGCGAGTTTTCTTCCCAAATTTAGAAAATATGACGTCCAAACCAACGAATTTGCCGTCCAAATGCGACTAATTCGCGAAATTGAGCAAAAAACTTCCGACGAAAAAGAAAATCCGTGATTTTTTAATAAAAAATAAAAAAAACATTGTCAAAATTTCTCGAAGATGCACAAAAAATAATAAAAAATGTTTTGCGACACACCTTGTTTTTTTTCCACAAAATGCTGGCTTTGTGTGCCTTTTCCCGTCACACTTATCCACGAACAGGTTTGGGTGACGGATCCGAACCATTCCGATAGGAGATGTACATGGCTGCAGCTAAGAAATCTGCTCCAAAGCGTCGTAAGAAGGCTGCTGCAAAATCAGTAGCGCCAAAGCGTCGTAAGAAGGCTGCTGTAAAGGCAGTTGCACCAAAGAAGCGTCGTAAGAAGGCAGCTGCTAAGAAAGCTGCTCCAAAGCGCAAGAAGGCAGCTGCTAAGCCAGCTGCAAAGAAGGCGGCTCCAAAGAAGCGCAAGAAGGCAGCAGCTAAGAAAGCTGCTCCAAAGCGCAAGAAGGCAGCTGCTAAGCCAGCTGCAAAGAAGGCAGCTCCAAAGAAGCGCAAGAAGGCAGCAGCTAAGAAAGCTGCTCCTAAAAAAGCAGCTAAGAAAGCTGCTCCAAAGCGCAAGAAGGCAGCTTCAAAGAAGGCAGCTCCAGCAGCTGCTCCAAAGAAGCGTCGTCGCAAGAAGGCAGCTGCTAAGTAAGCAATCGCTTATTAAAAAACCCGCCACGCAAGTGGCGGGTTTTTTATTTATCTAACTCTTCTTCTCGAAGAGAATTTCCTACTCGTTCAAAAATTTCTGCAAGTACAACTTGATCTTCTTTCGATAAATGATCAACAAATCTATGTCGAACACTTTCAACATGATCGGGAGCGGCCGCAACAATTGCTTTCCAGCCCTTAGGTGTCATCACAGCGAAATATCCGCGCTTATCACTCGGGCATGCCTCGCGCCTCACCCATCCTTCATTCTCCATCACCTTCATTCGATGTGAGAGTCGTGACCGAGAGAGCATGGCCTCACTAGCCAATTCGCTCATGCGCATCCGGCGATCTGGGGCATCGCTGAGTTGGGCCAAAATCTCGTAATCAGCCATTGAAACATCATGGGGTGCGAGGTCTGAATCTAAGGCTTCAAGTAATCGGCGACTCGCGATGATGTATCTGCGCCAAGCCTTCATTTCAGTAGCGTTAAGCCACTTGGGAGCCTGTTGTGATGTAGCGTTTTCACGTGCCATACGGCAATCATATGACACTGTTGAACTTTCAACTACTTGACGCGAATCAAAGGATCTGAAAATTTTATGACTCTACGCAGCGGACTAGAACTCACTCACGTTGATCCAACGATTCGCCCCCAGGATGATCTCTACCGTCACTTCAATGGAAAGTGGCTTGCCACTCATGAAATTCCTGCAGACCGAGCCTCTGATGGAGTTTTTTATGCACTCCATGACGATTCGCAAAAGCAGGTGCGCGTAATTATTGAAAGTGCAACTGGCGCTGGAGACGCGCAAAAGATTGGCGACCTCTATCGCTCTTTTATGGATGTGGACGCAATCGAAGCCCGCGGGGCGACACCGCTTCACGCAGATCTCGAAGAGGCTAACTCAATTTCAACGCTCTCTGAATTTATTACGACAATGGCTCGCCTCGAAGCCAAAGGTACTGGTGGAGTATTTGGTGCATCGATATTTGCAGATGCAATGGATTCAGATTCTTACGCGATCTACATAAGTCAGGGTGGCCTGTCACTGCCAGATGAGTCTTACTACCGAGAAGATCAATACGAATCTATTCGCACAGCCCTCCTTGAGCATTTTGTAAAAATGTTCTCACTTGCTGGCTTGGAAATTTCAGCCAATGACGCTGCCTCAATTCTTGAACTGGAAACTTCGATTGCCGCTTGCCATTGGGATCAAGTTCGCGATCGCGATGCAACACTCACATATAACAAAATGAGCTTTGTTGAGTTGCAAGAACTCACACCGCACTTTGATTGGAAACTTTGGCTCGGTGCAGGTGATATTCCGCAAAGCGTTTTTGAATCTGTCATTGTGCGTGAACCTGATTTCTTCAGTGGCATCAGTTCGCTCTTTGAAAAATTTAACCGAGACGTGTGGGTTCTCTGGCTCAAGTGGCAGATCATTTCTGGGTCGGCCGCGTATCTCAATGATGCTCTCGTACAACAGAATTTTTCTTTTTATGGCACCACTCTTTCTGGTACTCCTCAAATCCGCGAGCGCTGGAAACGTGCTGTTTCCTTGGTTGAGGGCTCACTTGGAGAAGCAATCGGGCGGATATACGTTGACCAGCATTTCCCACCATCTGCAAAAAAATCCATGGAAGAACTCGTCAAGAATTTGCTTGAGGCCTACCACGTCAGCATCTCCGAACTCGACTGGATGAGTCCTGCGACAAAAGTAAAGGCTCTAGAAAAGTTGCAAAAATTCACAGCCAAAATCGGGTATCCAAATAAATGGCGTGACTACTCGGCACTAGAAATTACCGAAAATGATCTCGTTGGCAACCTTGCCCGAATAACGAAATTTGAACGTGACTTCGAATTGGCCCGCATTGGAAAACCTGTAGACCGCTCCGAGTGGTACATCACCCCACAAACGGTCAATGCCTACTACAGCCCATTGATGAATGAAGTGGTCTTTCCTGCAGCAATTTTACAGCCTCCATTTTTTGATATCGATGCAGATATGGCCGCAAACTACGGCGCGATTGGCGCGGTCATCGGGCATGAAATCGGGCATGGATTTGATGATCAGGGTTCGAAATACGATGGCGATGGAAATATGGTGGATTGGTGGGAAAAATCTGACCGCGATGAATTTGAAAAGCGCGCTGCGATTCTGATCAAACAATTTGATGCACTCATCCCCCTGGAAGCACCTGATTTGCATGTCAATGGAGCGCTCACAGTCGGTGAGAACATTGGTGACCTCGGTGGACTCACAATCGCATTCAAGGCCTACACACTGGCTTTACAGGGCTCCACAAGTCCTGTTATTGATGGTTTCACTGGTGAACAACGTTTCTTTTTAGCATACGCGCAGATTTGGCGAGGAAAAATGCGTGCTGAAGAAACTAGGCGGCGTATCGCCACAGATCCACATTCACCTGCGGATTTTCGATGCAATGCCATCGTTGGAAATATCAATGATTTCTACAAAGCATTCGATGTACTCGAAGGTGATGCGCTATGGATGGATGAGGCATCTCGGGTTCGCATCTGGTAACACCTTGACCTTTGAGCGCAGACTCAGTGACCAGGTACCATTTTTCGTAAACGTATAAGAAGTGGGATAGGTAAAAGTGCTCCTAAAAACATGACTAGGACCCACCACTGTTCAAGTCCTGCTCCAAACATTAATCCCGTAATTGCAGGACCAAGAACTCCCGAGACCGACCACTGCAGGCCAACTAATGCATTGGCGCGACCACGGATATTTTCAGGAGAGAGTTCATTGATCAGCGTTGGTGCACTTGGAGACCAAATCATTTCTCCAAAAGCAAAAATTATTTGGCTGATACATATAGCAAGACCTGCTAAAAACATTGGGAGCAGCGCACTCAGACCAACAACGGCCCATGAAGCTGCCCAGAATGCACCTACCGAAATTATTGCTGAATACTTTGAGCGCTTAGATAGTTTTCTAAGAACATAGGGCTGAAAGATCACAATTGAAAAAGTGTTTGCACCAAAAATAACGCCAAGCCATTTAGGTGAGAGTCCAAGATATTGTGTTGAATACAAGGGAATTCCCGAAGCAAGGACCCCATATCCAAATGTCATCAAAACTAACCCCGACACAGCTAACAAAATAATTGGTCGATTCGATAAGAGATCTCGATATGAACCTTTGGCCTCTTCCTTATCTTCTGGCACATATTTTCCGATCAGCGCAGAATTAATTGAAATGACTATTGCGAAATAGGCAAAGAAAGTAAAGGAATCTACATAATACAAAATCTTAAATGACTGGAGTGAGCCTTCTGAAATTATCGAGGCCGCGATGAGACTACCCAATCCAAGGCCAAGGTTGAGGAGCATGAAATTTAATCCAAAAATCTTTTGTCTATGTTCTTTCGGGGTTAAGCGCGTAAGTGCGACCATTTGCGGAGACCAAACTGCAGAAGCGCCGAGAGAGACAAGCACAGTTGTTGCCATCGCTTGCCAATGTGTAGTCACGAGCGACCACGAAAATGCACCGGCACTTTCTAGCAATAACCCGGCTGCTAAAACTTTCTTAGGACCAATGCGATCAACGAGGGCACCGTATGGCCCACTTGCCATAAGTGACACGGCTGCTCCGACAGAGAGCACAAGCCCGCCAAATGTATTTGTAAAACCTCGAAGGTCATGTAAGTAGACAAGCAAGAGCGACATAGTCATTCCGCCACCCATAGAATTAAGCACCAGGCCAATGAGCAACCGTCGCGAAGATGGGTTCAGCAGGTCAGTAAATTCACGAATACTTGCTGGAATCAATGACGGCATTGGCAGAGCCTATATCTCTGCCACAATTGGCGAATGAGCACCGGCTTTGAATTTGAGATATATAAGCGAGAGGAAAATTCTCTTGCCCGTGTGGGCACCATCACCACCCCCCACGGAAAAATTCAAACGCCTGCCTTTATTCCTGTAGGCACTAAGGCGACTGTGAAGTCCGTCCTGCCAGAGTCAATGCAGGATCTTGGCTCCCAAGCTCTATTAGCAAATGCGTATCACCTCTATTTGCAGCCAGGTCCAGATGTTCTGGATGAGGCCGGTGGTCTTGCCAGATTCATGAATTGGCCTGGACCAACAATTACCGATAGCGGTGGATTCCAAGTTTTATCTCTTGGTGTTGGGTTTAAAAAAGTACTTGCAATGGATGCCAAGACATTTCGGTCCGATCAAGTTATTGCTGGAAATAAAGATCGTTTGGCCCATGTCGATGACGAGGGAGTGACTTTTAAATCTCACCTTGATGGATCAATGCATCGCTTTACCCCTGAAATTTCGATGCAAGTTCAGCACCAAATAGGGGCCGACATTATGTTTGCCTTCGATGAATGTACGACGCTGCACAACACCCGCCCGTATCAAGAACTCGCGATGGATCGCACACTTGCATGGGCAATTCGCTGCCTCGATGAACATAAGAGATTGACCGAAGTACGAGCTGAAAAACCATATCAAGCACTTTTTGGCGTGATCCAAGGGGCGCAGTATGAGGACTTACGCAAAAAAGCAGCAGGAGATCTTGGCGCATTAAGCAGTTCCGGGATTGAATTTGATGGATTTGGAATTGGTGGCGCATTAGATAAAAATCAACTAGGCACGATTATTAATTGGGTTAATAGCACGCTTCCCGAAAATAAACCTAAGCATCTCCTTGGAATCGGCGCACCAGAAGATCTTTTCGTGGGCGTTGAAAACGGCGTTGACACCTTTGATTGTGTACTTGCTTCTCGAATCGCGCGAACGAGTGCTGTCTACACGATGGAGGGCCGATTTAATGTCTCGAATGCAACGTTTAAAAGAGATTTCAACCCCATCGATGACGAATGTGATTGCTATACCTGCCAAAACTACACGCGTGCATATCTCAATCACGTCTTTCGTGGAAAAGAAATTATCGCAGCAACGCTTGCTACGATTCATAATGAGCGATTTATAGTTCGTTTAGTAGATCAAATGCGCCAAGCGCTCCTTGACGGAAATTTTGCAGATATGAAAGAAGACTTCCTGGGACGTTACAAACATAAATCAGGACAGTCGAGAGATTAATTCTCCACAGTATCTATAGCAGAGGTTCCAACAGGATTCCATCCACCTGGCACTAGATCGAGAGCCTCATCTGGGCCCCACGTGTGATCAAAGTAAGGATGCAACTTCGAAGGATTTTCTAATACAGGACTGAGCATTTGCCAAGACTGTAACACCGCATCAATACGAGTGAATCGAAAGTGATCTCCAACAATGGCTGCGTCAAGCAAGCGTTCGTAAGCCTCTTTACGTTCTCCCAGTGCTGCTGCAAATTCCACAGTGAGATCCACTTTATCTGTTAGTAATTTCGATCCAGGTGTTTTTGCCTGCAATGAAAGGTCTACGCCATCTCTTTTTCCCATTCGAAAACGGACGATATTAGGCTCTGGACGAGGTTCCCCTGGAGCGCTAAAAAGTAAACGAGGCGGTTGTTTAAATTCTACGACAGCTTCCATCGTTGATTCAGGTAATTTTTTGCCGGTACGCATATAGATCGGAACGCCCGCCCAGCGCCAGTTATCAATAAAGACTCTCATTGCAACAAATGTTTCAGTCTGTGAATGATCAGCAACACCATCTTCGTCAAGATAACCAACGTATTGACCACGGACGACATCATCGGGTTGAACATCACGAACTGCCGAGAGAACTTTCATTTTCTCATCTTGCAACGATTGAGAACTCATTTCAATGGGTGGTTCCATGGTGAGCATTGAGAGTACTTGCAGCAAATGGTTTTGAAGGACATCGCGAGTTGCACCTACTCCATCATAGAATTTTCCACGGCCTTCAATTCCAAAATCTTCCGACATCGTAATTTGTACATTTGAAATGTAATTACGGTTCCATACAGGTTCAAAGAGCGTGTTTGCGAATCGAAATACCAGAAGATCTTCTACTGATTCTTTTCCAAGATAATGATCGATGCGATAAATCTGATCCTCAGGCAATAAAGTTTTCAACGAATTATCCAGATCAATGGCGCTTTGAAGATCGCGCCCGAATGGTTTTTCTACAACCACTCGCGCCGAATTCGTCAGGCCAACATCATGTAAGCCCTTCGTGACATCGGCGAACATGTGTGGTGCGATAGCTAAATAAATCACCGGCAATGCAAATGGGGCGAGCGCAGCTTTAAGCGCCACAAAAGTTTCAGGGTTGCCATAGTCACCGGAAACCATATTGAGCTCTGCCAGCAAATGCTGCAAAACATCCTCTTTGAGATCAGGTTTACGCTCACGAATCGCAGTTTCCGCTTGAGCCTTGAATTCGCTTTGAGTCCATTTAGAGGATGCAACAGCGAAAACTGGAATATCTAATTCACCATGCTCCTCCATCTCATAGAGAGCTGGATACAACTTCTTCTTAGCTAAATCCCCTGTCGCACCAAAAAGTACGAGTACATCTGCGCGCAATTAATTAGCCCTTCTTTGGACGTTCATTGTGACCACCGAATTTAAATCGCATGGCACTCAGTACTCGGTTTGCATAATCATCGTTATCGCGAGAGGCGAAACGCGAATAGAGCGATGCGCCAAGGACGTGCGCTGGAACACCAGCTTCAATTGCTGCTTGAACTGTCCATCGACCTTCGCCACTGTCGCTGACTTCGGTGGAGTATTCGGCCAAGTCACTGCTCTCTTGCAACGCTTGTGCGGTGAGATCAAGTAACCACGACGCGACTACGCCACCACGTCGCCATACTTCAGTAATTTCTGGAATATCTAAGTCATACGCTGGAGTCATTTCATCTGCAGCTTCAAAAATTGCCAGTCCTTCTGCAAAAGCTGCCATCATTCCGTATTCAATTCCGTTATGAACCATCTTCACAAAATGGCCAGCGCCGACAGGTCCGCAATGTAAATATCCATATTCGCTTTGTGCTGGCTCACCTGTGCGACCGGGTGTGCGAGAAGCGGCTTCGACTCCTGGTGCAAGTGCCTTAAAAATTGGATCGAGTGCATCGACAATATTCTTATCTCCGCCAATCATGAGGCTATATCCGCGTTCTAGTCCCCATACGCCACCGCTTGTGCCAATATCTACAAAGTTAATTCCCATTGTTTTTAATTTTTCTGCGTTCACCAAATCATTTCGGTAATAGGAGTTTCCACCATCAATGATCGTGTCACCCGGGCTGAGGTACTGAGCAATGTCGGCAATCGTTGAATCGGTAACACTTGCCGGGACCATTACCCAGATAGTTCGAGGAGTTGGGAGCTTGGCGGCGAGATCAGCCAAATCAGATGCCCCGATGAGTCCTTCACCAACTAGCGTCTTTACCGCCTCTGCGTTGACATCGAAGACCACAGTGGCAATATTGTGGCGGGCGAGGCGGCGCACGATATTTGCGCCCATTTTGCCTAGGCCAACCATTCCAAGATGAGGGGCTTGCTGAGTAGTTGCGCTCATGTGTATTCCTCTTTCGACAAGGATCTCCGGTGTCGGGCGCCTCAGTCTACTCTGCGAGAAATGCCTCAGTATCCGCGATGAGGCGTGTGAGATTGACCCCATGAACGTGAGAAGCGGGAATGGCACGGTCTTCTTCCACGATTGCTGCAACCGCTGCCCCCTTTGAGGCGCCAGCAACGACTATCCATACTTCATCTGCACTATTTATAAATGCCATTGAAAACGAGATTCGTTGTAGTGGGGGCTTAGGGGAATCTATAACAGCGATGATCGAACGAGTTTCATTCTCATCCCATTGCTTCGGAAAAAGTGAAGCGACATGACCATCAGGACCAACTCCAAGAATGATCAAATCCATCACTACTCCATCAGTAGCTTTGGCGTAATTACTCACTGCTTCTTCAAGAGTTGGGACCTGATCTGAACCTAAAGATTCGTGCACAACAATATTTTTATTTGTTAAGTGGTTACGAATTGAAAGTGCATTTCTTTCCGTACTTGTTGATTCAACGAACCTCTCATCACTCCACCACAGATGGAGGCCAACAAATTGATCTGGTTGGGTATTCCATTGCTCCAGCATTTTTTCTGTCAATGTCAGACCTAAAGTGCCACCCGTGAGGGCAAGATGAAATGTTCCATTTGCAAGCAAACCTAATTGAATCGCATCAATAGCTTGTGAGGTTACCTCGTGGCAGAGTTCAACTTCATCTGCATAAATCGTGAGATCTAGGTCGTCCTCAAAATCTTCCATTGCGAAAGTCTATCGCGCTCATTTCGTAAATATCTTCAGGGCCATCAATGTCATCTATCTGTTGACCCATATACGTAAACCCAAATGATTTCACCAATCCAATTGAGGCAATATTTTCAGGACTGACCGTGTATCGCAAAGTAGAAACTACAGGATCTAAAATTGCCCAATTCCACATCCCCGCTAGGGCTTCATGGCCGTACCCCATTCGATGAAATGCGCTCTCAATACCTAAGCCAATTTCTAACATCCCATCCTCATCGGGTCGACCATGAAAACTTGTACTCCCAATAATCTCTCGAGTATCTGCCTGCACAATCCATCGAACGAACCATTTGTTGAGGCGTGGATCTTCTTTAACCTGGGGTACCCTCCACGCCAGCGGACCTTGAAAATCAACAAGCACGCGATATGGGTTAAGAAAATCCTTACCTCTCAGTGCTTGTGTATCATCGCGATTCTCAAAGAGAAAAATTAAGTCATCGGCTTCGATATGGTGAAGTTCTAATCGACGTGTAAATATGACTGGTGATTCCATGAGGCAAGAGTAATGTTTGAACGATTTAAATACTGTAAAGCCTAGAATTACCCAAGTGTCAGTTGTAGAATTTGTAGATGCTTACACTTCACTCCATTGATCTTTGGCAACAACTCACTGTCTTCATTGATGGAACCATCGCCGCGATCTTGGGGTCAATCATTGGTTGGGAACGAGATCGCGCTGGAAAATCTGCCGGTCCTCGCACTATGGCACTGGTCGGCACCTCATCGGCAGTTGTCGTCGCCATTGGCGCGGTCCTAGATAAAGCTGCCGATTACGGAGATCCAACTCGGGCGCTTCACGCCATTATTACTGGCATCGGATTCCTCGGGGCTGGCCTGATCTTTACTAATCAGCGCTCAGGAATTCAGGGGGTCACCACCGCAGCAACTGTCTTTGCTACCGCCTCCATGGGAGTCGCTGTCGGCCTTGGTTTTCAACTCGTTGCCGTGGGATTTACAGTCATTATTCTCATTGTCTTGCGATCAACCCAGGTGCTCGAACTCGCTGCCTCGCGCAGGGATGGTCAAGGTTAATTTTCTATATATTTTTGGGGTTAATCTATCCTTGAGAGTTTGCTGAAAATTTAAAGCAAAGGAGTGCCCTGCCTCTAGCAATTACGAGGATAAGGGTGAATATTAAGCGCACTGAACTGTTTCGTTCCCCTGCGAAACTTCACGCACCCAGGAGATCTGGGCCCTACAAAAGAAAGAGGTCACTTGTGTCCAAGAGACTCAAAGTACTTGCAACTGTAGTCGGTGCTGTACTTGCAACTTCAGCACTCGCAGCAATTCCAGCTGGCGCAGCAGCATCAAAGGCAGCGAACGCAACTTCAGCAAAAGCTGTTGGTGGCCTAGCTGGTTTGATCAAACTAGCCAAAGCCGAGAAGGAACTTAACATCATTGCTTGCCCTGACGATTGGTCAAACTACGGCGAGCTCAAGGCAGGTTTCACTAAGAAGTACGGCATCAAAGTTAATAGCTACGACGAGCAGATCTCTAGCGCTGCCGAACTTGTCGCTGCCAAAACTCTCAAGGGTCAAAGCCGTCAACCAGATGTCGTCGATATTGGTATTGGTTTTACCGCCCAAGGAATTAACGAAGGTCTCTTTTCGAATTACAAAGTACTGACATGGAACGACATTGCTCCATCAGCAAAAGGACCAAACGGCGAATACACATTTGATTACGGCGGGTTCGTTTCAATTGGGTATGACGCAAAGCGCGTTTCACCTGCTCCAACATCAATTAAGGATCTCCTTAACCCTGCCTACAAGGGCCAGGTTGCACTCAATGGAAACCCAGCAACAGCTGGAGCCGCTTCATCAGCTGTGATTGCTTCAATCATTGCTAACGGTGGATCCATTGGGCAAACTGCAAAGGGACTTGCTTTCTGGAAGAAGCTCAAGGCAATCGGAAACTTCATTCCTGTCGAAGCAACACCTGCAACAGTTCAAAGCGGAACAACTCCCATCACACTTGACTGGGATTACTTGCAAGCAACATATGCCAAAGAATCAAATGGCAAGGTTGACTGGAAGGTCGTTATTCCTAGCGATGTCGCCTACCAAGGTGGATACGCAATTGCACTTATCAAGGATTCACCACACCCAGCTGCTGCACGACTATGGGCTGAGTACCTCTTCAGTGATGAAGGACAGAATCTATGGCTCAAGGGTGGTTCACGTGTAATCCGTCTTGATGCAATGATCAAAGCAGGAACAGCAAACAAGGCATACATTGCTTCTTTGCCACCAATTCCTGCAGGAGCAAAGCCAGTTTCTGCAACGGCAGCACAGGTTACTTCTGCGAAAGCAAGAATCGCTGCATTCTGGGGCAAGCTCTAACACATGACAACCGCAGAGATGCGGCTTGATAGTACAACTGCGGCTGGAGGAAACTCCGGCCGCAGTTTCTATCGGAGCCGTCGAATTCGCTCGTTTCGATTATATGTCGGGCTACTTCCATTCTTCATTTATTCAGCTTTTTTCCTAGCTGTTCCAATGCTCAAAGTTGTTCTCTTGGCTTTTCAAAATCAAGATAAGCACCTGACATTAGAAAACATCAATGAAGCGATGCATAGCGTGTACCTAGAATCATTCGTTCAAAGTATGCAGCTCTCTGCAATCTCATCTATCACTGGAGCAATACTTGGTTTTGTAGCCGCATATGCAATTGCAATTTCTTCGATTCCACTTTTGCGCCGCGTTACACAAACCGCAGCTGGCGTATTCGCCAATACAGGTGGCGTTCCACTGGCATTTATGTTTATCGCTTCAGTGGGTGGATACGGGCTCGTAACGAAGGGGCTACTTAAATTAGGAATTGACCTCTACGCAGGTTCATGGAACCTATTTACTTTTTCAGGACTAGTTCTTGTTTACTTATATTTCCAAATTCCACTCATGATCATCGTGATTCTTCCAGCAATAGATGGTCTGCGCCTTGAGTGGCGTGAGGCCGCTGGAAGTCTTGGTGCGAGCAAGGCTCAATTTTGGCGCTACGTGGCAATCCCATTACTTGCACCAGCTTTTAGTGGTGGAGTACTTTTGTTATTTGCAAACTCATTTGCGGCCTACGCCACAGCATCGGCTCTAACGAGCGGAACAATTCCTTTGGTTCCAATTCAAATTGGAGCCCTTGTAGCAGGAAATGT
>CAFBSG010000012.1_pt1 | contig 45681 bp, 42 predicted proteins | sample 7270301 | NCBI WGS metagenome assembly CAFBSG01 (sample SAMEA6814059, study PRJEB35770) | freshwater metagenome | biome: Freshwater; feature: Freshwater reservoir; material: water | place: Czech Republic | collected 2017-05-23 | depth 30m m | reverse complement strand
TGAACAGACATTAGTCGCACAAGATAACTCGAATATCCAGGGAACCTCACGAGCTTCCTATACATCTGCTGCGTGGATTGCTTCATTGCAGTCTGCACTTAATAAAGTGAAGTGAAGTGAAGTGAAGTGAAGTGAAGTGAAGTGAAGTGAAGTGAAGTGAAGTGAAGTGAAGCGAGAACACGAATACGTCTCTGACGTGGACTTTTAAGTGGGGCGGGTTGGGCTCGAACCGAGGACGACAGAATTATTAGTTATCCGTCAAGGTGTTCTATCTATTTCTCATCGTATCCGTGAGCGTGAATTTCCACATAGAAACCTGTAGACGCAATTTGAAATCTAGAGGGGTGTTAGACACGTGTTAGACAAAAAATGAATCACAAGGTGAGAGAAAAATGCCACCCATACGCATATCCGACAGCCCACGAATACTTTCACCTAGCTACAGGGCGTTTAAGCCAAAGATAGTCCAGCAAATCTCTGTTGCTCCCGTTGACAACCCTTATCGCGAAGAGGAGGCTACCTCCCATTGGGGTGAGTGGTGTCACTCACGCCAATGGGACTTTTAAGGTTACCCAACCGTCCATTCTTCGCAGAAGCTGGATGCAGATTGAGAACTTCAGAGCACATCTGAGGTGATATTTACGAAAGAGGTTTTCAGGTGCGTAAGAATATGAATTCATTAGTTGCAGTTTTCGCATTAATACTTGCTACATTAATTCCTGCTCAATCTTTTGGTGCTCCAATTAGTTCACCCGGAAAGACTGCAGGTAATGGACCTTGTGTTACAAGTGGATCTGACAATTCTCAAATTCAGAGCACAAAGAACACCATGAAGACCTGCTATTCAGTAGGTGAAACAGGTCCTGGCGGTGGAATTGTTATCTTTTATTCACAAACCGCCTTTGCGGAACCTGGTGCGGGATGTCGTTCTTCATGCCACTACCTTGAAGCAGCACCAACAACAGGTCCGGCAGCGTGGGAGTTCCCTGCAGCACCCTGGTCCGGAATTACCGATACATCAAGTGGCGCAACTGGTAGTGCGATAGGAACTGGATATAGAAATACAACTTTAATGATTAGTCAATCTGGCGCTGGAAGCACTGGCGCCGCATCTCTGGCCAAAGCCTATAGGGGACCAAATAATAAGAGCGATTGGTTCTTGCCTTCAAAAGAGGAACTAAATCTACTTTACTTAAACGCCGCAATAGTTGGAGGGATAGGTGCCGACTACCTCTGGTCCTCTACCGAGAGCGACGGTTCTACGGCGTGGGTTCAAGGTTTCGGCGATGGTGTTGGAGGTAATTTCCAAAAATTCACTTTATGGAAAAGCCCACCTCCTGTTCGGGCTTTTTAGTACTTTTTAACTAACAGTTCCTATTCACCGATTAAGGTTTTTATTTCTTAGGTGAGTAGATTTAGTGCTGTTAATGATTTTTAATGGCGGCATAAAACTTTGGAATCTATTAGACAAATAGTTGGATTAACGCAGGTTGTAACCTGTTTTTTAGTGGGGCGGGTCGGGCTCGAACCGACGACGACAGAATTATGAGTTCTGGGCTCTAACCAACTGAGCTACCGCCCCTGAGAAATTGCGGTTGTCTATTTAATTATTAGTGCAGGGCTCAGATTATCAGTTATTTTCGTCTCGAAATGCTCTAGTGAGTGCGCGATAACCCAGTTATGCTTCACTGAAATTGATAAAGACGGGGAAGGTCTGCGATGTCAAAGACTCGTGCACGAATCAAGAGACGGTTTCCAAGCATTCTTGATTTAGCCCAATTGATGAAATTTCGAAAGCCGATTTTCAGCCCCAAGAAGCGACGACTCTCGCGCGCCCTGACTATTTATGACTTACGTACCATCGCAAAGCGCCGCACTCCCAAAGCTCCATTTGATTACACAGATGGATCGGCTGAGTCTGAAGTAAGTCTGGCACGTGCTCGCCTAGCCTTTGAAGAAACTGAATTTGTGCCAAGAATATTACGAGATGTTTCCCATGTTGATACTTCCGTGGAAATGTTAGGTAAGCATCATTCCCTTCCATTTGGCATCGCTCCTACCGGTTTCGCTCGCATGATGCAGACTGAAGGAGAAAATGCTGGTTCAACTGCCGCTCAAGATGCAGGAATTCCATTTACGCTTTCAACATTGGGTACGCGATCGATTGAAGATATTTTTACGGCTGCCCCAAATGGTCGAAACTGGTTCCAGTTGTACATGTGGAAAGATCGTGATCGAGCAATGGGTCTTGTGACTCGTGCGAAAAATGCGGGATGCGATACTTTGGTGTTGACCGTGGATGTGCCTGTTGCCGGTGCTCGGTTAAGAGATGTTCGAAATGGAATGACGATTCCACCGTCAATCACATCGAAAACTATTCTTAATGCGATTCCCCGTCCAGGATGGTGGATAAATTTTCTCACGACAGACCCACTTCGCTTTGCATCCTTGGATACATGGAACGGAACAGTTGCAGAATTATTAGACACAATGTTCGACCCTACGATTTCTTTTGAAGACCTTAAATGGATTAGAAAAAACTGGGATGGCAATCTTGTCGTCAAAGGAATCCAAAATGTAGATGACGCTGCGAAATCTGTAGCCGCCGGCGCCGATGCAATTATTCTTTCTAATCATGGCGGGCGTCAGATGGATCGCGCTCCAGTGCCTTTCTTACTTTTGCCTGAAGTAGTTAAGAAGGTTGGCAAGAAGGTCGAAGTGCATATGGACACTGGCATTATGCATGGCGCCGATATTGTTGCTGCTTTGGCTCATGGTGCACATTTCACCTGGATAGGCCGCGCCTACCTTTATGGCCTTATGGCTGGTGGCCGCGACGGCGTCGATCGCACAATTGAAATTCTCAATTCTCAAATAGTTCGAACAATGAAGTTACTTGGCGTGAATTCAATTGAAGAACTTAATCCCTCACATGTACGAACCATCGATCGGTACCGCAGTTCCCACTAATAAAGGATGAGGACATGACACAAGGGATTGAGCATGGAACAACAGATCTCACAATTCTTAAGGCGCTACAGAAGAACTTTCTTGGATTACCAAGAGCAGCTACGTGGACCGGATTGCTTTCTGGTCTTCTGATTGTTTTCATCTCAACAACTGGGCCAATAGCGATTCTCTTTCAGGCCGCTGCCGCAGGAAAGCTAACAACCTCGCAAACTAATTCGTGGCTCTTCGCTGTTTTCTTGGGCTCTGGAATCTTTGGCCTTCTGCTGACATTGCGCTTTGGAATGCCAATTATCGGATCGTGGGCAGCGACTACAACTGCCTTGTTGGTGACCGGCCTTGTTCAGCATTCTTATGCCGATGTTATTGGAGCTTATTTTGTAGCATCAATTATTTTAATTGCTATCGGAGTCTCTGGGCTTTTTGGAAAAATTATGGGTCTGATTCCGCACCCTGTCATTATGGCGATGCTTGCGGGTATTTTATTTAATTTTGGAACAAAGATATTTACCGCAACTAAAATTAATCCATTCCTCGGGATTTCGATGATTATTATCTTTTTCATTGGCCGACGTCTTAAGCTGCGAGCGACTATATTTTTTGCCCTCATTGCAGGTGTACTGGTCGCAATCCTTCAAAACAAGATCACCAATCCGCATGTGGCATTTTCTGTAGTGAAGCCAGAATGGACTACGCCAAAATTTTCATTTGGAATCATTTTGACTCTTGTCATTCCAATTGTGCTTATGGTGATGACAACGCAAAATGCAACGGGAATCTCGCTCTTGCGCGCGGCAAAATTCACTCCACCTATCAACCAAATCGTTGGACTTGGGGGAGTGCTCTCATTGCTCGGTTCTGGTTTTGGTGGGGCAGGAGTAAATATCTCGGCCATGACCGCTGTTATAGCGATGAGCCCTGATGCCGATCCCAATCCGAAGACTCGCTATTTCGCAGGCGTTGCAACAGCGCTGACCTATATTGCAGCCGCAGTATTTGCCGGAATTTTTTCGACCTTGTTTGGTTCCTTTCCAATGGAACTCACAGCAGTTCTTGCAGGACTCGCGCTACTTCCCGTCATCATCGCATCGGTCTCTGAGGCAGTCGAAGTTCCCGATTATCGCGAAGCAGCAATGGTCACCTTTTTGATCACGGTTTCAGGGGTTACTGGGTGGGGAGTCGGGGCTCCATTTTGGGGGCTTGCCGCCGGGATTGCTCTTCATCGCTTTAATCCACTCAAGAAATAGCGTGCGGCGCGTCTATTGACACCCCTGAATCGCTCCAATTAGTATCCCGTCTTGTATACAAGTAAAGATACGAACCGGGTATTTTTAGGGGGATGGCGTGTATTCCAAGGATGATCTCGACCAAAGGGGAATCCGCGAGCAATATTTAATCGCGCAGATTGCTCGCGAAATCGCAGCAGTTGTAGGCAGCGAATTTGTAGCAACTGATTCCGACAAGCTTTACGAGCAGTCAGCAGATTGGTCCTGGATTTCTCAATACCTCAAATACAAATCATTACCAATTCCCACTGCAGATTTATACGTGGCACCAGGTAGTGCGCAAGAAGTAGCTGAAGTTCTGCGCATTGCTTGTGAATACAAAATCCCCGTAATTCCTCGCGGAGGCGGATCGGGAACACAAGGTGGAACATTTGCAATTTACGGTGGCATCGCACTTGATCTAAGGCGCCTGAATAAAATAATCGATATTGATGAAGTGAGCATGGTCGTAACAGCTGAGGCAGGAATTGAAGGACCAGAGCTTGAAAAAGTTCTTAACGCCCGCGGACTCACGATGCCTCACTATCCCGGTTCATTTCATTTTGGGGCAACTCTCGGTGGCTATTTAGCAGCGCGCGGTTCAGGAGTTATTTCAACAAAATATGGAAAGGCTGAAGATCTCGTTTTGCAACTAGAGGCAGCACTGCCACCTGGCAAACTGATTGAGACTATGAAAGTTCCAAGCCATGCATCAGGTCCTGGAATAATTCAATCCATTGTCGGCTCTGAAGGAACGCTAGGAATTATTACTAAAGCAACTATGCGCCTAGAGAGAATTCCAGAATCCCAAGTGTTTCTTTCATATGGATTTGCAAACATTTCAGAAGGTATCGAAGCGGCGCGCAGAATTATGGTTGACCGCTGGAAGCCAGCGGTTATTCGTCTCTATGACGAAGCTGATAGCGCAAAACTTTCATCATGGCTCAACCTTGGCGTTGAAGGCGTTCTCCTTGTGATTATGTGTGATGGTACAAAAGAACTCACAGCCCTTGAATCCTCTGAAATTGCGAAACTCTGCGAGAGCGTTGGCGGAAAATCTTACGGTCCTGAAATTGGCAAGATGTGGTGGGATGGAAAGTACGAACCATTTAAACACGGCAACATTCCAGCACCTCCCCAGATTTTTGGCACAACCGACACAGCTGCGCGTTTTGTAGATCTTGAAAAGATTTATTGGGCGAAGAAAAAAGCTATCGAAGAAGGTTTCTCCCAATATAAAGCACGTTACACCGCACACTTTTCGCACTGGTTCCCCTGGGGCGGAATGATCTACGACCGTTTCTACATAGATAACGGACCCGAAGATCCGCTAGAAGCAATTGCGTTACACGATCAAGTGTGGGACGCAGCAATTAAGGCAAGTCTGGATAATGGTGGGTCACTTAATGAACATCATGGTGTTGGCTTGAAGTTGGGACGTTTCATGCGCGCACAGCATGGAGCGTCGTTTGATTTACTCCTTGGAGTAAAGGACGCGTGGGATCCGGATGGAATTTTAAATCCAGGAAAACTTGGATTTGGGCCACCCAAGAACGGGCGTTACAAGTAATACGGAAGATTCTTTTGAGAGGAGAATCATGCATCTATCAATGCATAACTGGATGCGCGCGGAGCCAATCAAGGTAACGATCGCGCGTCTAGCAAAGTATGGCTATAAAAGTATTGAAATCAGCGGAGAGCCCGAGCAATTCGGACTCAATGGAAGTAAAGACACCAAGAAATTACTTGATGACCACGGTCTAAAGTGCTGGGGTTCTGTCACTTTAATGCTCGGAGAGCGCAATCTTGTTGCAGCTGATGCTGGCAAGCGCGCGATGTCTGTGCAATATGTAAAAGACTGCCTCACAATGGTTAAAGAGCTCGACGGATATGAAATGACAGTTGTTCCAGCAACAGTTGGAAAAATTGTTGCTGATGCCACTCCTGACGAAGAGTGGAAATGGGCTGTTGAAAGCATGAAAGAGATTTACGAGCATTCAGAGAAGGCTGGCATTCGTTTAGCCATCGAACCTCTTAACCGCTTTGAAACCTATTTCATCAATCGCGCAGAACAAGCAATGGCACTTGCCGAAGCAACGGGCCCCAATTGCGGAGTCTGCCTCGATGCCTTCCATATCAATATCGAAGAGACCGATCTCTATGAAGCTATTCGTAGCACAAAGGGACGTTTGACTGATTTCCACGTCGCAGAAAATAACCGAATGCCTGCGGGCCACGGTGACTATGACTGGAAGAAAGTTATTGAGACACTCAAGAGCATCGGATATGACGGAGCACTCACTGCAGAATTCGTTGCACCGATTGATCGCACTCCAGCTAATCACTATAAGAATGCTCTGGAAACCAATTTCGACAATGTCGAGATCAGCCCAGAACAACTTAAGTTCATCATCGATCACGGTTCAAATGTTTTAACTGAACCTTTCTATGACTGGTTAGTTGAAGAAAATGCAAAGACCCTTCTTCCGCTGATCTAAGTTGAGAAGATTACGGAAGGATTAACTAACACGTGAGCAAGTCAGTTCTGATTATCGCGACCTTGGATACCAAAGGTCCTGAAGCGGCATATATCCGCGATGGACTCAACCGTTTTGGAATCAAGACAACCGTGATTGATACCGGAATTTTGGGTGAACCCCTTGGGATCACCCCCGATATCACTCACGAAGATCTCGCGCTCTTTGGTGGAATAACTCTAGAAGAGTTACGAAACTCAGGAACGCGTGGTCGCGCTGTCGAACGCATGCGCACATTTGTCATAGCAAAAGTGAAAGACCTGTACTCCAAAGGAGAAGTCCTCGGCGCTATCGGAATCGGTGGCGCTGAGGGCTCGGTCATGTCGGCAGGGGCCCTCATGACGTTGCCTATTGGAGTGCCAAAAATTGTTCTCTCACCCATTGCATCTGGCCGTCATGAATTTGGTCCATTAGTTGGCACAAGTGACATGATGGTGATGCACACAGTGATTGACATCCTTGGTCTTAATCACATTTCACAAACTATTTACGACAATGCAGTGGCCGCGATGGCAGGTCTTGTGCAATATGGCCATGAACTCGGAAAACCACCAACAGGTGCGAAATATGTTGCAGTCACGATGCTTGGTAATACCACAACATCGGTTATGGCACTTCAAGGAGAACTTGAAAAACACGGATACGAAGTAGTCACCTTTCATGCAAATGGGGTCGGTGGCCCAGCAATGGAAGAGCTCGCTGAATCTGGTCAATTTGTAGGGGTCATAGATTTCACGCCATCGGAAATTGTAGGAACACTTGTTGGCGGCATTCACTATGGCGGACCACGGCGAATGAAACGAGTGGGTCCATTAGGAATACCACAAGTGTTGGTTCCAGCATGTGTTGATTTTGCTGTCTATCACACGACTTCAATTCCAGCCGAAGTGCTAGGTCGCCCAATATATGATCACAATCCAGAATTCGCTTTAGTGCGCTGCACTCAGGAAGAGATGGTTGCAATCGGAAAGTACTTTGCCGAGTGTGCCAATACAGCAACGGGTCCAATTGAAATTGTGATTCCTGGCCAAGGGTATTCAATTCCCAATGTGCCAGATGGAATATTCTGGAACCGCTTCGCCGATGCGGCATTTGAAGAAGCGCTAATTAGTAATCTAGAAAAAAATATTGGAATCGAAAAAGTGGAGCTACACGCTAATTCTCCAGAATTTGGCATAGTAGTTGCACAACGATTTCTTTCACTCGTCAAAAAATAAACCACACACGATGCCACAGAGGAGCTGAGATGGACTACGCAACACCACAGAGGAAAGTGCCCCACATTACAACTGGCGATGGAGCCTTTCGCGACAAGTTTCGTTCGTGGAATATTGCTGACCTTACGTATGTAGATATCAATGAATATCTCAAAGAGAAGGATGTCATTTTGGTACCGATGGCCAGTACCGAGCAACATGGCCCACACTTACCGCTATACACAGATACCATCACGGCTATTGAAGTCTCCTCAAGAGTTTCTGAACAAATTGGCATTTTGCACACACCGCCAATCTGGACTGGATACTCACCGCAGCATATGTATGGTCCAGGTCAAGGCCGCGGAACAATCACGGTTCGCGCAGAAACACTTAATAACTTGATGTATGACATTGCACGATCATTAATCCACCACGGATTTAATCGAATTATTTTCGTTAATGGTCATGGATCGAATATTAAAGTTGTAGACCCAGTTCTTCGTAAATTGCGTTATGAAACAAATGCTTTGATAGGTTTCGTAAAGCCTTATATGGAACGTTACACCGGGGTACTTGCTGGCCTTATGGAAAATCCACCCGAGGAAACTCCAGGATGGCACTCAAGTGAATTAGAGACCTCGCAAGACATGGTCTGGAATGAAGATCTAGTACGCATGGAGAGAGCGGTTGATACACGCGCACATACTCCTGAATTTCTACCTAAGTCATTTTCTAAAAATGACGGAATGCCTGATGTTGAATTTGAGGGGTATCAGTATTTCCAATTCCCAATGGATCATCATGAATTCGTCGACAACGGAATCATTGGAAATCCAATGCGTGCGACTAAGGCAAAAGGTGAAGAAGCATTTCGACGTTTTAGTGAGCATGTATCAAAAGGCGTCCTTGAATTGATGAAAACTCCTGTCGATGTTCGCAACCGAGAGTTCATTAATCGCGTCTAATGATTTCTTCCAAAAGTTCAGAATCACTCGGTAACGACGCATACGAGTGGTTAATCGCCGCCATCACCTCTTTTCGAATTCCAACTAATAGCCAAATTTCTGAAAATAAATTGGCTGTGCAGTTAGGCGTCAGTCGCACTCCGGTGCGAGAAGCGCTCAAGCGCTTGGAATCTGAGGGCCTGGTCAAAAGAGGTGATGCTGGCCGATTTACAGTTGCAATGCTTAGCGCCAAAGATGTCGACGAAGCGATGGACTTACTTATGTTATGCGATACCTATATGTTTCAACGAGCTGCGCAAAATTTCACGAAAAAAGAGATCGACACTTTGCGTAAAGCCGCCAAAGATATGGCTCGGGCGGCAGATGCTGCAGATAGAGAAGGGTGGAGTACGAGTGATCATGTATTTCACGAAACGATTATGGTGGCCGCCAATAATCAATTAATTGCAGAAACAGCGCGCGTCACACGGCGTCGAATTCAGCGCTTTTGGGCTAGATCAGCATCGGGGGCTAAGGATTTGGTCACATGTTCGGCAGAGCACACCGAGATCGCAGAATCTATAGCGCACGGGGACTTACCAGCGATTAAAAAAGCCGTCGAGGCGCATCTTGGTCACTTGCGAATAAATATGCATGAAATAGTTGCCGCAACCGCTCCTTTTTTTGGTTCTTAAACACCACGAAATAAATTAAGTCAAATGTCTTATCAAAACTAGAATTTCCCGACACAATTAGAACCACATTACGAGAAGGAGTAGAAATGAGTAAGACGCTTCGTGTAGCCATGATCGGTTATGGGTTTATGGGAAAAGTTCATTCCCATGCTTGGCGCACAGTGAATCATTTCTTTCCTGATGCACCTCCCATTGAGATGACTGTTATCTGTGGTCGAAGTGCAGAAGCCCTTGAAGGCGCACGCGTCCAATTTGGATGGAATGAAGCGGAAACCGATTGGAAGAAAGTTATAGCGCGAAGCGATATCGACATTATTGATATTTGCACCGCAGGAGATACTCACGCAGAGATTGCAATTGCTGCGCTCAAAGCAGGCAAACATGTCATTTGCGAAAAGCCCCTTGCAAATAATGGGGCTGAAGCACAAGCAATGGCCGAAGCCGCGAGCGAAGCGATCAAGAATGGAATCAAATCCATGGTCGCATTTAATTATCGCCGCGTACCAGCCCTGGGTGTAGCCAAGAAGCTCATTGATGATGGAAAAATTGGAACTATATTTCATGTACGTGCCAATTATTTGCAAGATTGGATTATCGATCCTGAATTCCCACTTGTATGGCGATTGGATAAAAACTCTGCAGGTTCTGGAGCGCTGGGAGACCTGGGTGCGCACATCGTTGATGCGGCATATTTTCTCACTGGATCGAAAATTAATTCGGTCAGTGCAATAACAAAGACGTTTATCAAGGAACGGCCATTACCTGCGGCCTACACAGGCCTTGTAGCGCAAGGTTCGGCTGGACGCGGAACTGTCACTGTTGACGATGCCGCGATTTTCACAGCGCAATTTGATAATGGCGCGATTGGAACTTTTGAAGCCACGCGATTTGCTGCGGGTCATAAAAACGGAATGTCGATTGAGATTAATGGTTCAAAGGGAAGCATCTACTTTGAATTCGAAAACATGAATGAGCTGCTTTTCCATGATTACACTGAAGACTCATCAACAGCTGGATTTAAACGCATTCTCGCCACAGAATCGAGCCATCCCTATGTTGCAGCGTGGTGGCCACCAGGACACATCCTTGGATATGAACACACATTCACACACGAAATGTATGACTTTGTTGTCGCAATAGATAAAGGTGTGCAGCCGTCCCCATCATTTGCCGATGGTCTCTATGTTCAAAAAGTTCTTGATGCAGTAGAAGTAAGTGCAGATTCACAATCCCAACTCACACCAGTTAAATAAGAAGGAGTCACAATGCCACGTCCAGTTACCCTCTTTACCGGTCAATGGGCAGACCTACCATTTGAAGAGATGTGCCGCCTTGCCTCTGAATGGGGATACGACGGCCTCGAGATTGCATGTTGGGGTGATCACTTTGAAGTGGATCGCGCACTCAACGAACCCGGTTATGTCGAAGGACGCCATGCAATACTCAAGAAATATAATTTGCAAGTATTTGCTATTTCCAATCACCTTGTAGGTCAGGCTGTGTGTGATCACCCGATTGACGAACGCCATCAGGGTATTTTGCCTTCTCGTTTGTGGGGAGATGGGGATGCAGAAGGAGTTCGCCAACGTTGCGCCGAAGAGATGAAAGACACTGCGCGCGCTGCTGCAAAGCTTGGCGTAAAAACAGTTGTTGGATTTACGGGTTCATCTATTTGGCACACAGTGGCAATGTTTCCACCTGTTCCACCATCAATGATTGACAAGGGATATCAAGACTTTGCAGATCGTTGGAATCCAATCCTTGATGTTTTTGATGAAGTGGGAGTGCGCTTCGCGCACGAAGTTCATCCATCAGAAATTGCATACGATTATTGGACAACAGTTCGGACCCTTGAAGCGATTAAGCATCGCCCAGCATTTGGTCTGAACTTTGATCCAAGCCACTTCATTTGGCAAGATCTTGATCCTGTTGGATTTATTTGGGACTTTAAAGACCGTATTTATCATGTTGATTGCAAAGAGTCGGTCAAGCAACTCAATGGTCGTAATGGTCGACTTGGTTCACATCTTCCTTGGGCAGATCAACGTCGCGGATGGGACTTTGTCTCCGTCGGACACGGAGATGTTCCATGGGAAGCATGTTTTAGAATGCTCAATGCAATTGGATACGACGGACCAATTTCAGTGGAGTGGGAAGATGCAGGAATGGATCGCTTAATTGGCGGACCAGAATCTCTCGCATTTATTCGCAAGATGTGTGCGATAGAACCACCTGCTGCAGCATTTGACGCTGCATTTGCATCAAAGAATTAACGAGGCAGTCTCAAAGTTTGAAGACCACCGTCTACAGGTAGCGCTGTACCGGTGGTCGAACTTTGCCGTGGTGATGCAAGATAGAGAATCGCGCTGGCAACTTCAGCTGCCGTAACAAGTCTGCCCATTGGCTGGCGCCCTTCAAGATTCGCTTTTTCACTGACTGGATCAGCAGCATTTGCGAGAAGTCGCGCAACCCATGGCGTATCTGCTGTGCCTGGATTAACGCAATTGACTCGAATTTTCTCTTTGATGAGATCTACAGCCATTGCATAGGTCAAAGCTAATACTGCACCTTTACTCGCACCGTATACAGCGCGTTTGGGAAGTCCCGAAGTCGCTGCAATTGAACACGTATTAACAATTGCTCCACATGAACTCTTTCGCAAAAACGGAAGTGCGGCCGCGCTCACTCGCCCCATACCCGCAACATTTACGTTTAAGACGTTATACCACTCATCATCTGTGGCATCCTCCACGGTTCCAACAGCACTAATTCCTGCATTGTTAATGAGGATATCTATCACCTGAGTGTGAGTTGCAATGTTTTCAAAAGCGGTTTTGACGCTATTGCTTTCGCCTATGTTGCACTCAATCCACGTTCCGTGCCCATCAAGGTCGCCTTTATGTAAATCTAGTCCGAATACTGTTGCCCCATACTGAGTGAGATTTTTAGCAACTTCTAACCCAATACCCGAGCCAGCACCAGTAACAACTGCAGTGAGTCCAGAAAATTCAGTATTCATGATTAAAATCCTTTCGTTGCAACTACGTGAGATCGAATTTGTCCGATATTTTCGATTCCAGTTTCGAGAATATCTCCAGCCCTGAGGTATTTAGTTGGAGTAGATCCCATACCAACGCCGCTGGGAGTTCCAGTATTGATGATGTCGCCTGGGAAAAGTTCCATGAATTGGCTGATGTACCAGACGATGTGATTGATTCCGTAGAGAAGATCTGACGTTGTCGAATCTTGGCGACTTTCACCGTTGACAGTAGCCCATAGTCGCAAATCATTTGGATCAATGGAATCAGAAGTCACGATAACAGGACCCATCGGATTAAAGTGCGGAAAAGATTTTCCCTTCACCCATTGGCCAGCTTTTTCAAGTTGCCAATGTCTCTCACTGATATCTTGAGAAATTGAATAACCTAAAATATGCGAAGGTGCCACCGAAACATCTGGCAAGTAGAGAGCCCTTTTCCCAATGACAATCGCGAGCTCTACTTCATAATCAGTTGCTGTGCTATTTGGCGGGATAATGACATCATCATTAGGACCTACCAAAGCATCAGGGGCTTTCATGAAAATTACGGGCTCTGGGGGAGTCTGAGCATTTGATTCGGCGATGTGTTTTAAGTAGTTAAGACCGACACACATAAGTTTTGTTGGACGCGCCACCGGAGCTGCGATTCGAGTAGAACCAAAAGCTACTCGCGGTAAATCGTTCAAATCGGCACGCTTTACCTTTTCTAGGGCGCCAGATTCAAGTGCCTCGCGTGACCAATCGGGAATGAGCGAGTCAACAAAGATCGCTTCGTCCTCCACAACTACAACAGGACGTTCGTTTCCAACTTCACCAATTCGAGCTATTTTCATTCTGGCTCCCTCTACTTTCGTGGATCAATGTGAATCTTAGGTCCTGCACCTGCGCCATCTGGGCGCCAACCTGAAAGAACTTTTCCCGCTTCGGATAATCCGACAACATCTGCAACCAGTGGACGAGGATCAACGCTTCCTTGCGAGAAGATTTCAATAGTCTGTGCCAATCCAGGAGATGCACTGAGTATGCCAACGGCTGTAATGTCTCTCAAAACTAGCTCCCGTGTATCAATCAAACTTGGCTTATGAGAAATTCCAATATAAACAACGCGACGGCCCGGCTCTACAAGGTCAAGTGCTTTAGCTGGCATTGCCTCATCAAATGTTGCATCAATTACACCGTGAAAATTTGTATCTGGTATGTGATCGGATGTGGAAACACTTGCAACACCAAAATTCTTTGCAAATTCTAAAGAACGTCCTTGCCGTCCAGCCAGGTGAACTTCGACTCCTTGGGCCATCGCAAATTGGGCACAGAGCAGACCGATAGTTCCTGGGCCAAGAATGAGCAGACGTTCCGAGGGAGTGACTTGTGTAGCCATGAATGCACGTAAAGAATTTCCACCAGGTTCGACCATTGCGCCAATAGTCTCATCGAGAGAATTTGGAATTTCGTGTAAGGCAAGTGTCGGAACTATGAGCTGTTCGGCAAGTGCGCCTGCGTAGTCATTTCTAATTCCTATTTCAAAACGATCTTCACAGAGATATTGATATCCACCGATGCATCGCGCGCATTTTCTACATCCAAGCATGGTGTCGCCAGTGACTCTTTTACCGAGCCAGTGGCTATCGGATTGATCGCCTACTTCGATAACACGGCCGGTCCATTCATGCCCGATACGTATTGGATAATGCGCATTTCCACTGTGCAGATAGGCCATCTCGCCGTTAAAAAATTCAACATCAGTTCCACAGATTCCAACGCGCTCTACTTCAACTAGAACATCACCAGGATTCGGATGTACATCAGGAATATCTATTACCGTGCTCTGTTGCGGAGCTGTAATAACGAAGGCTCTCATAAGGTGGACAGTCTTTCATATATGAATGAATTCCAGTAGGCTCGCCATGAAGTTCATTTGATAGATGAGTGGAGAAATACTTTGAGTGAAGAAGTCTTTGCCAGGCGAAGCGAGAACTGGTTTCGCCTCAAAGGTAAGCACGGGTTTATCTACCGCGAGAGACTTCGTAATCAAGGGTACGCACCGGATGTTTTTGTAGATAAGCCAGTTATCGGAATTGCAACTACGTGGTCCGAACTTAATCCATGCAACGGTCACCTTGATCGGGTTGCCGAAGCGGTAAAAATAGGCGTTTGGGAAGCCGGTGGGTTCCCGCTAGTTTTTCCAACGATGTCATTGGGCGAAACATTGATGCGCCCAACAACGATGCTTTATCGCAATCTGCTTGCGATGGAGGCTGAAGAATTAATACGCGCGAATCCTTTGGACGCAGTTGTTTTACTTGCGGGTTGCGACAAGACACCACCAGGTTTACTTATGGGCGCTGCAAGTGTTGATTTGCCGACGCTGATGATCACCGGCGGCCCAATGCTCAATGGTCGATACCAGGGAAAGACTCTTGGCTCAGGGACTGCAATCTGGAAATATAACGATGAAATGCGTGCCGGAAAAATAACGCAAGAAGAATTTTTCAATATGGAAAGTTGTTCGGCACGTTCAAATGGAAGTTGCATGACGATGGGCACGGCTTCGACAATGGCTTGTGTCACCGAGGCCCTTGGAGTTCAGCTACCAGGAAGCGCTGCAATTCCTGCCGTTGATGCGCGCAGATATTCAACTTCTCAACTTGCTGGCAGACGAATAGTTCAGATGGTGCATGAGGATCAAAAATTATCGAAGGTTCTCACCCGTGAAGCATTTGAAAATGCAATCAAGGTAAATGCCGCCATAGGTGGATCAACAAATGCGATTGTGCACTTACTTGCTATTGCAGGGCGTATTGGCGTCACGCTAGATCTTGATGATTTTGATCGTCTTGCACGTGACGTGCCGGTACTTGTAAATCTTATGCCGTCAGGAAAATATTTAATGGAAGAGTTCTTTGATGCTGGTGGATTACCTGTGGTGATGAAAGAGATCGAACATCTTTTACATACGGATCAAATTACTGTCTCAGGTAAAACGGTCAAAGAAAATATTGCAGATGCCAAGTGCTGGAATGATGATGTAATCACCCCGGCGAGCAACCCTTTTCAGAAGGCTGGTTCGGGCATTGTCGTGCTTAAGGGTTCTCTTGCCCCCGATGGCGCCGTGATGAAAATTTCAGCTGCCTCCCCAGAACTCTTGGTACATACCGGAAGCGCAATAGCATTTGATTCGATTCAGGATTACATGGCAGTTGCAGATGATCCAGATTTCGATGTCACCGCCGATAGCATTTTAGTGTTAAAAAATTCTGGCCCAAAGGGGTATCCCGGTTTTCCAGAAGTTGGAAATCTTCCGATGCCCAAGAAATTATTGGACCAAGGTGTCACCGATATGGTGCGAATATCAGATGCGCGTATGAGCGGTACTGCTTTTGGCACAGTTGTTTTACATGTGTCACCTGAAGCAGCTATCGGTGGAAATCTTGCATTAGTTCAAACAGGCGATGTCATTGAACTCAATGTTCCAGAGCGAGCAATTAATCTTTTGGTTTCAGAGGAAGTTCTCAATGAACGGCGAGCACAATGGAAGCCACTGCCTGCACATTCAGATCGCGGTTGGGTAAAGTTATACGTCGAACATGTTCAACAGGCGCACTTAGGTGCAGATCTTGACTTTCTTGTCGGTGCGAGTGGCTCAGAGGTTCCTAAAGACTCCCACTAATCACGAAGGAAAGAGTTGGGTCTTTAATCCTTCTATCTCTGTTTCAACTGCAAAGGTCATTCCATCGAGTTCGTGAGGTGATTCCTTGGACTCAGCAGTCGTAATAATCAATGTGGAAAGATTTTCACCCGCAAATGCACAACTTGTAACATTCTTGACAGGTAACTCAATAATTTCAATGACACCATAGTGCGGATCAATTCTTCGTACGCAGCCACCATTCCAAAAAGCCACCCACAGTGCACCACCGCTATCTACGCATGCTCCATCTGGAAATCCATCGGATTCATGCGTGCTCTTCCAAATTGAACGCCGATTAGAAATCTCTCGATGTGCATAATCAAAAGCATCAACGGATCTAGTCGGTGTATCAATGAAGTAATACGTACTGGAATCAGGGCTCCAGCCCATGCCGTTGCTTATCGTGGTTCCAGTGAGCATCGTGTCGATTTTCTTTCCATTGCGGTCTAATCGAAAGAGGGCCGAGGCACCCGGAACCATTTCATATGACATCGAGCCAAGCCAAAGATCGCCATCAGGAGAAACCTTCGCATCATTCCACCGAGTGGGAATGGGCCAGTGTGCTCGCTCGACCATCGAAGTAATCTGGCCGTCACTGCTTTGCGCGCTTGGTCCATTGAGAGTTCCAAGTATGAAGCCACCGTGTGCTCGAGGTATTACAAAACCAATATCTTCAGTAGTTGAAAATTCTCCAGACACACCAGTAGTTAAATTCTTATGTAGAACTTTCCGGCCAGTGATGTCTACCCATGCAACATTGGAATTCTTTTCACCGAAGGAAACAGGACCTTCACCTAATAGACATTTTCTTTCATCCCACACGTGCGCTTTCACCTAGGGGAGTTTCTTTCCAGGATTCAAAATTGATCGGGGATCGAGTAACTTCTTGATTCCATGTTGTATTTCAATGACTTCCTTACTCACTTCATTGTGCACAAAGTTAGTTTTGATGGATCCAATTCCATGTTCGCCGCTAGCTGTACCACCAAGAGATTGTGCAAGTTCAATAATTTCTCCAAAGGCCACAATCGCTCGCCGTGCACCCTCTTGATCGCCATGATCATGAACGATTGTTGGGTGCATGTTGCCATCGCCTGCGTGACCAAAAACTGCAATAACTAGATTATTTCGCGCTGCAATATTTTCAACTCCTTGAACGAGGGCGCAAATCTGTCCTACGGGGACACAGACATCGTCAAGTAGAACCGAGCCCATGCGTTCGAGAGCTAGATATGCCAATTGGCGAACACGCAAAAGGTCTTGTGCATCTTTTGGATCATCGGAGAAGACTCCATCGATCATTTCAAAACGTGCACATGTCAGAAGCGCTTCTTCGCACCTTTCTTTTCGCTCGTCGAGTTGCATCAGCACAACTGCCCCAGCGATTTCAAAGCCAAGTGGATGCCACGCTTCGACTGCTTGCAGTGTCGTTTGATCCAATATTTCAAGCATCGATGGACCGTATTGCAAGAGTGAATGGGCTGCAGAGGAAGCTAAATCAATAGTTGGAAAGGTCGCCACAAGTGTTGCCGGGGGAGATGGGCGTACTTGAAGGTTTGCAGTTATTTCGGTGACAATTCCCAAAGTGCCTTCAGATCCAACAAATAAGTGCACTAGGTCAAGAGTTGTCACACCCTTCTTAGTTGCAGAACCAAGTTCGATAATTTCACCACTTGCTAAAACAACTTGTAAAGCGCGGATATGTTGAGAGGTGACTCCGTATTTTACACAACACATACCGCCAGCATTAGTTGCAACATTGCCGCCAATCGTTGACCAACTGCGACTTGCGGGATCGGGTAAGTAAGCAAGCCCTAATTCTTTCGCTGCCGTATCGAGATCAAGATTAATCACACCGGCTTGCACTCGAGCCCAAAGATTTTGGGCATCAATTGTGATTATTTGATTCATCTTTTCCAATGAAATCACTAAGGAATTTGCTGTTGCATTTGCCCCGCCTGAGAGTCCGCTACCTGCTCCTCTGGCTACAACTGGTATGCCATGTTCACTTGCGTAACGAAGAGCCGTGGAAATTTCCTGTGTTGAACGAGCAAGCAATACTGCAAACGGCGAAGCGGATTGTGCGAATACTGCATGATCTCGTGAGTACGACACGGTGATGTTTGGATCGCTTATGAGAAGCGCATCACTACCTAAAAGGTCGCGCAAATGCGAGATATGAGACACTGTGAGATTTTAGTGCAGTCAAGTCCCACTGTCTATGAATTGATGCCGTAGCGTTGGCACCTATCGAGTCGTTAGATGAGGATTACATGAAATTACGTGGGACTGCTTTCTCAATCACCTTGTTACTGATCTCCCCTTTTGCTCATGCATCGGCAGCTCCTATCTATGTTTTTCCAGTCACAGGATGCACCGTTAAATACGCTCACTCACATCATGATTATCCAGCGACAGATATTTTGGCAAAAGCGGGATGCAAATATGTGGCTCCCGTCAGTGGAGTCATCGATGAAGTTGCAACAGTTGACAAGTGGAGTGGTAAAACAAATCTTGGGCAAGATCGTGGTGGTTTATCAGTAACACTTATTGGAGATGATGGAATTCGTTATTACGGTTCACACTTTCGTAAAATAGCTCCAGGGATCGAACCAGGTGTTCGAGTGGAAGCTGGAACATTGCTGGCATATATAGGCGCAACTGGAAGCGCACGGGGTACAGCCCCACATGTTCATTTTGGAATTTCGTGGCCTACTCCCGTTGAGGCAAATGTTTGGTGGGTTCGCAGGGGAGCTGTGTACCCATGGAAATATCTTGATGCCTGGAAGATTGGTAAGGATCGTTCACCAGTTAAAGAAGTGAATGCGAAAAAATTATCAGTGGGAGAAATCCCACCCCTGCCAAAAAAATAACCCCCACCGTTTCCGGTGAGGGTTATTTACTAGAAATTAATCTAGCGTGAAACTAGTTAGTGTAATTAGTTAGCGTTCACTGCATCGGCCTGAGGACCCTTTGGACCCTGTACGACCTCGAATGAAACTGACTGACCCTCTTCAAGGGACTTGTAACCATTTCCTTGAATTGCTGAGTAGTGAACAAATACATCTTGTCCGCCGCCATCAACTGCAATGAAACCGAAACCCTTTTCAGAGTTGAACCACTTAACTGTGCCTGTTGCCATGTTTTTACTTTTCCTTCGATATGTGGGTGTTCGAGAAATCCTCGAACACGGTCTTCCTCTTGCGCCAGCGATACCGAGCATGAATTCATGAAACGGGTACTGATTAAGCGTCCGACTGAGATAAAGAGTACCCCCTACTCGTCCGTATTCCTAAAGTTCATAGAAAATTCTCAGGGGCATCAGGGGGCTTCAATCTAGACAGGTTAGCCTGAGAGGTGTAGAAATACGCCTGCACGGCAGGTTTTCTAAGCAAAATGGCGTTAATGGACCGGGGAAGGTCGCATTACGAGCGCACCTTGCTAGGAGAAATATGTCTCGCCGAGGCACTTGTGTAATCCATACATGTCCATCTGCCTTGCGCAGCCATGTCGAGTGGGCAATCCAAGGAATCTTAGGGTCGGGGGTTCGCCTCGCCTGGAAACCCCAACCGCGCATTGGTGGAACGTATCGTTGCGTTATCAACTGGCGCGATACAAAAAATAGAGCTCCCGAAATAGCTTCGGCTTTACGGACGTGGCATTACCTTCGCTTTGAAGTGCGCGATGAAGATGCCCATGGTGGTGAAATGTTTCGTTTCACTCCAGATCTTGGAATGCATAGAAGTGAGATTGATCAACTTGGGTCAGTCCTTGTTAATGAGAATTTAATATTCGAAGCGCTGGCTTCAACTTTCGATGAGGAAGCACTTAGATCCGCGCTCGCAAGAGTTCTTGGAACTGAGTGGGAAGTTGAACTGGAGCCATTACGTGGCGTCGATCATCAAGAGGTTGAACACCTTCGCGCGATTTAAAAAACCATAAATGTTATGTCAAGAACATCACAGTGTTTTCACAGCAGAAAAGAGTAGAGTTTCTCCATGAGCGAAACAACAGTTATCACAGTCGAACGTCGTAATGCCGTCATCGTTATTGTCGCAGCGTTAATCGTTGCACTTGCTATGGGATTTGGCCTTGTCAAGGTTGGCGCGGGTTTTTCATCTCGAGCCTCCAATGGAATTACGGTAACCGGATCTGCCAAAACGGAAGCAACATCAGATAAGGCAGTCTGGACTCTATCTGTTCAGGAACTTTCACCGACTGTTTCAACTGCTGTGACAAAGGTGAGTTCAAGCGTTTCGGCAGTTTCGAAATATCTTACAGATGGTGGAATTCCATCCTCAGAACTCACGCTCGGTGCTGTATCAACCTACGCCAACGAGGAGTACCTCAACGGAAATAGCACGGGGCGTATCTTGTCGTATCGAGCAAGTCGCGACATCACAGTGCGCACAACAAATGTTCAATTAGTATCAAAGCTCAGCCAGGGAATCGGAAGCATTTTGCAAACTGGTGTGAATGTAAATAATTATGGTCCGCAGTATTACATCTCTAATTTGCCAGAACTTCGCCCACAACTTGCAGGGGAAGCAATGAAAGATGCACTCGATCGCGCGACGTCGATCACAAAAGCTGTCAATGGAAAAGTTGGAAAAGTGATGAGTGTTCGTGGCGGCCCTATCCAAGTGACAGCGCCGGATTCAACGATGACATCTGATGGCGGAGCCTATGACACTCAAACAATTGAGAAGACCGTTACTGCGACAGTTTCGGTAACTTTCGAAAACTAGCCCTTCCTATAATGGAATATTGCCGTGGTTTCCGCGGCGATGTGGTGTTGCATTGAGCACGCGAGCTAACGCTGATCGAGTTTGGTTTGGTTGAATAATTTCATCAACGGCGCCAATCTCAATTGCGCGTTCCACTCCACCTGAAACTCGATCGTGCTCTGCGGCAAGTTCGAGTTCCATGGCCTCTCTTTGATCTTCTGGAATATCTGCAAGCAATCGTCGATGTAATACTCGAACGGCAGCAACTGCTCCCATCACCGAAACTTCTGCAGTGGGCCAGGCAAAAACGTGCGTGGCACCTAATGATTTCGAATTCATTGCAACGTAAGCACCGCCATATGCGCGACGTGTAATTAAGGTGACGCGAGGAACAACTGCCTCACCAAAGGCATGTAATAACTTCGCTCCGCGTCGCACCGCGCCTTCCCATTCTTGACCTGCGCCAGGTAAAAATCCTGGAACATCTGCGATCACGATGAGAGGAATTCCAAAAGCATCACACGTTCGAACAAAACGTGCAGCTTTTTCTCCCGCAGAAGAATCGAGGACTCCTCCTAGATGTTGAGGGTTATTAGCAACGATTCCAACTGTTGCCCCACCGAAGCGACCTAATACAGTTGTCATATTTTCAGCCCACATTGGCAGGAGTTCGATTTTCTCTCCATCAGAATCAAGAATCGCATTTATGAGGGGGTGAACTTCGTATGCACGCTTTGTCACCGGTGGCACAAAGGGGGAGAGATCAACGTCTTCGACTTTTGAACTCATTAAGCCTTGGTTTGCAAACAAAGAAGTAATGTCACGAATTCGATCGAATGCTTCTTGCTCTGTGTGGGCGATGACGTGGGCTAGGCCGCTATTTTTACGATGCGCGTCTGGGCCACCGAGAGTATCGATATCAATTTTTTCACCCGTAACACTTTTCACTACACCAGGGCCCGTGACAAATATTCGACCTTCGGGCGCTAGAACAACAATGTCAGTGAGCGCTGGTCCATAGGCGCCTCCACCAGCAGTTGGACCAAGAACAAGTGAGAGTTGTGGAATACGCCCACTCGCCGTAATCATTGATTGAAAAACTTCACCAAAAGCGCTCAGCGATGACACTCCATCACGCAACCGCGCGCCTCCCGAATGCCAAATACCAATAATTGGAACCTGCGCGCCCATTGCTGCTTTATATGCTTGAACAATTACTCGTGAACCATCTGCGCCGAGTGCGCCTCCTTGTTGTGTTGCATCGGAGGCGAAGATAACAACTTTGTTTCCATTTACAATTCCTGTTGCTGCAATCATTCCGCAATCAGTGCGTGGAATGAGTAATTCGTATTTCCCAGAATCAACAAGGCGAGCTATGCGAACTTCTGGGTCGCGAGAATCAAGAGATATGTCAGCCATGAGATTTCTAGTTTGGTCTTAGAAAGACCGAAAAGCAAGCACCACGTTGTGGCCACCGAACCCAAATGAATCATTGAGGGCTGCGATATCACCAGTTGGTAGAGCGCGCGGAGTATTTCGAACAACATCGACAGTGACAGCTGGATCAAGATTCTCGATATTTATTGTGGGAGGAGCCAAACGATCCTGAATAGCCTTAACGATTAAGACAGATTCAATTGCTCCTGCGCCGCCCAGAAGATGTCCAGTCATAGATTTTGTTGCAGAGACTGCAACATGATCAGCATCTGCTCCAAGGGCTTTACGTAGTGCATTTGCCTCGGCTACATCTCCTGCAGGAGTTGAGGTGGCATGTGCATTGAGGTGAACAATATCTTTGGTTGATAATCCAGAATCGCGAAGTGCAAATTTGATTGCTCGCTGTACTCCGCTGCCATCTGGATCAGGCGCTGCGATGTGATACCCATCGGATGAAAGCCCTTGACCAACTAATTCACAGTATATTTTTGCTCCCCGTGCTTGTGCATGTTCAAGTTCTTCGAGAACTAAAATTCCGCCACCTTCGCCTAGTACAAACCCATCGCGATCAAGATCATATGGACGAGATGCGCGGGCAGGATCATCATTGCGAGTAGATAATGCTTTCATTGCAGCAAAGCCCGCCATAGGAAGGGCGTGAATCGCCGCTTCAACTCCTCCGGAAACAATAATGTCAGCACGATTAGTACGAATCATTTCAAGTGCGTATCCGATTGCTTCAGCCCCTGATGCACATGCACTCACTGGCGTATGAACACCAGCTTGTGCCTTTAATTCAATTCCAACATTTGCAGCTGGTCCATTTGGCATCAACATTGGAACGGTGTGCGGACTGACAAAGCGTGCACCTTTTTCACGCAAGATGTCGTGTTGCTCGAGAAGTGTTGTGACACCACCAATGCCGGATGCGATCACGACACCAAGCCTTTCTGGATCAACTTCTGGTGAACCAGCATCTTTCCAAGCTTCGCGCGATGCAATGAGTGCAAATTGTTCTGAACGGTCTAAGCGACGCATCTCAACGCGCTCCATTACCTCAGAAGGTTCTAGAGCAACTCGCGCTGCGAAATGTACAGAAAGACCCGATGCCCACTCTTCGGTAAGTGTGCGAACACCACTTGTGCCGGCAAGGAGAGCCGACCATGATGTTGCGACATCTCCACCAATAGGAGTTGTGGCACCGAGTCCTGTAACAACTACGCGACGCATGAAACTATTTTTTCTACTTAGCTGCGTTTACGATGAAGTTAACTGCATCGCCAACTGTGACGAGGTCTGTTACAGCCTCATCAGGAATCTTTACGCCAAAGCGCTCTTCTGCCGCGACAACAACTTCAACCATGCTCAATGAGTCAACCTCTAGGTCGTCAGTGAAATTCTTATCAAGTTCGATTGATGCAGCTGGAATTCCCGCTACTTCTTCGACGATCTCTTTGAGTCCTGCAAGTACGTCAGCTTGTGAAAGTGTCATGGTGATGTATTCCCTTTTCTATTTCTTCGGCGTGAGAGGGTAATTCTCTACGATAGAGGGGCGTACTTACGAGTATTTGGCCCCCAATAACCCTTCCTGAGAGTGAGATAAATTACGGTGCAGGCGGTAATTGCACTACTTGTCCGGCGTACACGAGGCCAGCGCCATATCCAATTAAGAGTGCCAAGGTCCCATGGAGCTCTGGATGAGCCTCTAGTAAGGCGTCCATGGCGAGAGGAATCGAGGCAGCTGAGGTATTTCCATTGGTTTTGATGTCATCTGCCACGACGACTGAATCTGGAATTTTCATTTCTTTTGCCATCGTTTCAATGATTCTAAAATTAGCTTGATGCGGAATAAAGGCACCGAGTTGATCAGGAGTCACACCTGCAGCTTCAAGTGCTCGCAACCCGGCTTTGCTCATTTGGTAAACCGCCCAACGAAAAACGGTTTGTCCTTGCTGGGCAATATTTGGCCATTGCAATTCGCGCATCAATTTTTCTGGATGTAATTTGTAATCAGTCCATGCGGGTTCCATCACAATTGCACTTCGTGAATCGGCATCAGATCCCCAAATGGTTGGACCAATACCTGTCTCCTCGGAAGCTCCAATTACAACTGCGCCTGCACCATCGGCAAAAATAAATGCAGTCGCACGGTCGTCGGGATCTGTGAAATCAGATATTTTTTCAACTCCAATGACCAAGACTTTCTTTGATGTCCCACCGCGAACAAGATCATTTGCCATTCCGACGCCGTAACAAAAACCTGCGCAGGCAGCTGAGATATCAAATGCTGCCGCTTTTGGATTTCCCATTCTTTCAATGATTGCAGTAGCGGCACTTGGTGCTTGATACGGAAAAGTTATTGTGGCGACAATGACTGTATCAATATCTGCAATTGTAATTTTCGCTCGATGGAGAGCAACTTCGGCAGCCGAAATTGCCATATCAATAACGCTTTCATGTGGCCCTGCAATATGTCGTTGGATAATGCCTGTGCGTTGCTGAATCCATTCATCACTTGAATCAATTCGGTCCACAATTTCAGAGTTTGGAACAATGCGAGTGGGTCTATAAGAGCCAACGGAGAGAATGCGGGATTCGGAACCCTGAACGCTTTTTATTTTTGTCATAATCCCTACCCGTGGTTGGTAATAAGTTGCGCTGCGGTTGATAGATCCTCTGATGATTTTAATGCACATGTTTGAATCTCTGGCTCTGCGCGCTTGAGCAATCCAACAAGAGTGCCGCCAGGTGCCAATTCAATAGCGCCGGTTATTCCATGAGATTTCATTGCGCTCATACACAAATCCCAGCGCACAGGATTAGCGATTTGATTAACGATTCGATCGAGAATTTCTCGGCCATCAGAGACGATTTCGCCATCTTTGTTTGAAATCACATCGCAGAGAGGATTTGAAACTTCTATTCCTTGTGCAAGGAGTTGCATTGGTTGGACCGCTGGAGACATGTAGGAAGTATGAAAGGCACCAGCGACTGCAAGCGGGCGTACTCGAGCGCCAGCTGGTGTGTGGTTCGCTAATTTTTCTAACGCCTCTAAAGAACCCGCGGCAACTATTTGGCCCGCGCCATTGTCGTTAGCAGCAACTAACCCCAGTAAAGCAATCGCTTCCAGTACTTCGACTCTTATTCCGCCAAGTACTGCAGACATTCCAGCAGGGGCGAGAGAAGCAGCTTTCGCCATTTCGATTCCACGAGTTCGCACCAACTTCATTGCATCAATGCTGGAAATAACACCGGCAATTGCGGCGGCGCTTATTTCCCCAACAGAGTGGCCCGCAATGACTTTACAAGTCATGTTTCCTTTGAGAAGTGCGTGCGCGCTAAGAAGGCTCGCGGCGACAATGAGTGGTTGTGCATTGGCAGTGTCTTGAATTTCTTCTGCAGATGCACTTGTCCCTAGATGTATGAGATCTAGATCAATTGCCTGAGACCATTCTTTGAGTAAATCTTTGAGCTCAGGATTTTCAAGCCATGTCGTAAGCATTCCAGGCGTTTGCGAACCCTGACCTGGCGCGAGAAGTGCGAGCATGGGGATAGTTTACGCGAGATTATTTCGAGTAACTAGCCACACATGAGTAGTGTGCTGTGAAACTTCCACTTGATCACCTGGCTGAGCAATCTCTGGGGCGTAGGTGGAGGAAATTTCACTTGCTTTAAAAATGCATCGATATGACTCACCCCAGCTGGCATCAGGAAGAGTGAAAAGCGTGGGCTCGTGTGATGAATTCATAAGAAGCAATAATCCACGATCATGAGAAGTTTCAATGAAGACAGTGATGCTTCTTTTCTCACCATCTTGCCAATGCTCTTCTTTCATTTCGCGTCCGCCGAGACTAAACCACGCAATATCTTTTCTTTTCGTGCCTTGATCTAGGGCGCCTGTAAAAAATTCAATTGTGACATCGGCAAGATAGGTTGATCGTATTCGTGCAAGCTCTGCTAAAGAGCTCTGCATGTCTTCCTGTAATTCAGATAATGACCAATCTAGGGCCCAACCATTATTAAAATTCTCCACGTTATCTTCATCGCGGTTCGTTAAATTTCTTGGTAAGGAATAAGCATTATTTGAACCATTTTGTGATCTGGAATTTTCGTCACCCATCGTGATCATGGGAACACCAGAAGAGAGCATCAAAGTGGCAAGTATCGATTTCTTTAACCAGTGGCGATGAAGATTAATATCTTCGATCGAGGTTTCGCCTTCAATACCCCCATTCCAAGACCGATTGGTACTCGATCCATCTCGATTCTCTTCCGCGTTTGGTTCGTTATGTTTTTGATTGTATGTAACCAGATCATGCAAGGTGAAACCATCATGAGCTGTGACAAAGTTGATTGATGATGTTGGTCCTCGGTAATGAAAAATAGAGCTCGAACCACTTATTCCATCGGCTAAGTCAGAGATTCCCTCGCCATACCCACGTGCAATATCGTCGAGCCAAAATTGGCGAACGGAATCTCGGTAGGCGTCATTCCATTCGCGAAAAGGATGGGGAAAATCGCCAAGTGAATATCTTGAAACATCCCACGGTTCAGAAATCATTTTGTGATTGCGCAAAACGGAATCAGCTTCAATTGCAGAGAGGAGAGATGAGTTAAAGGCGCTATGGCTTGTGTATAGAGCAGTTGCAAGGTCAAAGCGAAAACCATCTACTCCGATGACATCAACCCACCAGCGCAACGAGTCTACAATATGCCGAACTGCTTGTGGATTACTTGCAGCGAATGTATTTCCACAACCGGTAACATCAATATAGTTTCCATGCGAATCATTTCGATACCACGAGTTATTATCGATACCACGATATGAAAATGTGGGACCACCAATTCCGCCTTCAGCGGTGTGGTTATAAACAACATCTAAAATAATTTCTATTCCTGCCTCGTGGAGCGCATCTACTGCCACTTGGAGCTCTGAAATTGGATCACTAGTTGCCGCGTAGTTGCGATGTGGCGCAGTAAATGCGAGCGCGTTATATCCCCAATGATTTTGACGCCCACGATGCCAAATTGTTGGCTCTGTTGCAAAGTGATGAATGGGTAGAAGTTCAATGGCAGTTATTCCTAGATTTTTCAAATGTGCGATTGTACTTGGATGACCAAGAGCTTTATATGTTCCTCGTTCATTTTCTGGAATATCTAAATTCTTTGAAGTGAGTCCAGCAACATGAGCTTCATAAATAATAGTTTTGGACCACGGAGTGAGTGGCCGATGCACTTCGCGCGCCCGATGATCTGTCACAACAGAGTATGGAATGAAGCCAGCGCTGTCTCGCACATCGCGTGCATAAAGATCTCCGCCCCCATTTTCATTCTCTGCGATGTGACCATAAATTTCTGGTCCGTATGTAATGTTTCCCTCTAACAAGTGGGTGCAGGGATCTATCAGCAACTTGGCAGGATTAAAGCGAGCGCCTCTCTCTGGTTGCCACGGTCCGTAGACCCGGTATCCATATTTTTGTCCCGCGCGAACTCCCGCGAGGTAACCATGCCAAATCGGACCATTGCGATGGGCCATGGAAAAGCGAGTTTCCACCATGGCGCCATTGACTTCATTAAATAGGCAGAGTTCTACAGCATCCGCGCCATTGCTCCAGATTGCAAAATTGGTCCCGCCATCAGTGACGGTGGCGCCGAGGGTTCGGGGATCTGCAGGAAGCACGCGGCAATCTTGCCCTACAAATAGGTGTGATGAGATTGTAAGAAGTGCTACCCGCCAGTAACCTTTCACACATGAAGATTGCCGTATGCGTAAAACAGGTTCCAGATTCGTGGGCGCAGAAAAAAATGGGGGCATCGGGCAATCTCGATCGCGAGAACGTTGATGCGGTACTCAATGACCTAGATGAATATGCCGTAGAGGAAGCGCTTCGAATTGTTGAAGCACACGGCGGAAATGAAGAAGGTGGTCCGCATTCAGTCACCGTTATTTCTATGGGACCTGCCCGTGCAACCGATGCAATTCGAAAAGCACTTTCGATGGGTGCAAATAGTGGAATTCTGATTTCGGATGCGAATCTTGAAGGCGCTGACGCGCTTGAAACATCAAGAATTTTGGCTGAGGTTATTAAGAATTCACAATTTGATCTCGTTTTATGTGGCACGGAATCAACCGATGCGCGAATGAGTGTGGTTCCTGCGATGATTGCAGCTCGTCTTGATTGGGCTCAGCTGACATTCGCTGGCTCTGTCACAGTGAATGCAGATGCTCAAACTGTTTCTATATCAAGAGTTACAGAAGCTGGCGTCGATGCAATCACTGCGTCATTCCCCTGCGTCATCAGCGTTGTGGAGAAAATTAACGAACCGCGGTATCCATCCTTTAAAGGGATTATGGCATCAAAGAAAAAAACTATTGAGACAAAGGACCTTGCAGCAGTGGGGCTGTCTGCAGAAGTTCATTGGTCGCAAGTCGTTGACGCGACTGAACGCCCACCTCGCGCTGCAGGAGTCAAAATTACCGATGATGGGCAATCAGGACCTTTGCTTGTTAACTTTCTAGTAGAGAAGAAATTAATATGAGTCAGGTATTTATCCTCGGCGATTTTTCAGGCGAGAAAGCGACGAAGACGACAACCGAACTCGCAACAGCTGCTGCTCGCATTGGTGAAGTGATCGGAATTGTCTTTGCGCCAGTGGGGCTAGGTGCATCAATGGCTGCAACTATTAATTCTGGTCCAATCTCGAAGTTAATTGTTGTCGAATCCAATGATTTTGCTGCTCATGGAGTAGCCGCGCTCGCTGATGCTCTTTCTCAGTTGGTGAGCACCCAATCACCTGTTGCAGTATTAATAGCTTCGCATGCACTTGGGAAAGAAATTGCTGGCAGAGTTGCTGTGGAAACGCTGTCCGGAATTATCACCGATGCTGTAGATATTTCATCAGACCTGACTGCAACCCAATTAGTTTTTGGTGGATCAACAACGGTGCATTCCAAGATTTCGCATGGAATTTCAATTATCACCATTCGACCCAATTCATTTGAAGCGGATAATTCACCATGTGCACCGGAAATCGAAAATGTTGCATTAGTCATTTCAGAGAAATCTAAAAAAGCAACAATCACATCATCGGAGCCGCCAATTAAAGGTGGACGTCCAGAACTTACTGAAGCCAATATTGTTGTTTCAGGCGGGCGTGGTACGGATGGAAATTTTAGCGCAGTAGAGGCATTTGCTGATTCCTTAGGCGCCGCGGTGGGCGCATCGAGAGCAGCAACTGATGCTGGTTGGTATCCGCACTCCCATCAAGTGGGCCAAACTGGAAAAACTGTGAGCCCACAGCTCTATGTAGCCTGTGGAATCTCAGGGGCGATTCAACATCGCGCCGGTATGCAAACGAGTAAAACAATTGTCGTAGTCAATAAAGATCCAGAGGCTCCCATCTTTGATATCAGTGATTTTGGCGTAGTAGGGGATCTCTTTGCCGTTCTGCCTGCGGCCACGGAAGGCGTACTTGCTCGCAAGTCCTAGACTTGCACCTATGTCTGGTATCTATCTTGATCATGCGGCGACTACGCCAATGCTTGAGGTTGCCATAACAGCGATGGATACTCAGTTACGCACACTTGGAAATCCTTCTAGCCTTCATACTCAAGGTCGGGCCGTGCGAAAAGATCTTGAAGAAGCTCGCGAATCAATTGCTCGCGCGGTCGACTGTGATCCAACGGAAGTGATTTTTACCGCATCGGGCACCGAAGCTAATAACACGGCCCTTAAAGGTATCTATTGGAGTTCACGAAAGAATGGTCGAAATGTTGTCGTCATTTCGGCGATCGAGCACCATGCAATCTTAGATCCAGCACTCTGGCTTGCCGAACACGAAGGCGCAGAAATTGTTTATATCGGCGTGGATGTACATGGTGTTATAAAACTTGATGAGTTACGAGAATTCATTGAGCAGAGAGCGGACGAAATTGCAGTGATTTCTGTAATGGCTTCCAATAATGAAACTGGTGTCATTCAACCAATCGCTGAAGTAGTAGCAATCGCTGGAGATATTCCAGTGCACAGTGATGCAGTACAAAGTTTTAGAAAATCTGAATTGTCATTTAATAAACTTGGTCTCTATGCAATGACAATCAGCGCTCACAAAATTGGTGGACCAATCGGTGTCGGTGCTCTCATCCTGAAACGAACAATTGAAATTCCAGCGCTGTTACATGGTGGAGGACAAGAGCGCGAAATTCGTAGCGGAACACTTAACGCACCAGCAATAGTTTCTTTTGCTGCAGCAGTTTCGGATCACTCCTATCAGGCAAGTATGGTGAGTGAACTTCGGGATTTTTTTGCCCAAGAGGTTGTAGCGCTCATTCCTGATGCGTACGTCAATGGAATCAATGCGGCGCGTCTTCCGGGGATTGTGAATGTCACTTTTCCTGGGACGCAAAGCGACACCTTGTTATTGCTCATGGATGCGGAAAAAGTTTCTTGTTCTACGGGCTCGGCATGCAGCGCGGGAGTACATCGTCCAAGCCACGTTCTCCTTGCCATGGGACATAATGAGATAACCGCTCAATCTTCATTGCGATTCTCCTTTGGTTCCCAATCAACTATCCAGGATTGCCAATACGCTTTGTCGGTGTTACCAGATGTGATTAGGCGTGGGCGGGCGGCGAATTTCGTATGAAGATAATTGCAGCAATGAGCGGTGGTGTTGATTCAGCTGTCGCAGCAGCTCGCGCAGTTGAGGCGGGTCATGAAGTAATTGGTGTTCATTTAGCACTAGCTTCCAATCCACAAAAATATCGCTCAGGTGCTCGAGGATGTTGCACAATTGAAGATTCCCACGATGCCCGAAGGGCTGCAGATGTGATTGGTATTCCATTTTATATTTGGGATATGGCTGAAGAATTTCATGCAGGTGTTGTGGAAGATTTTATGAGTGAATATGCAGCGGGACGCACTCCTAATCCGTGCCTTCGATGTAATGAGAAAATTAAATTTGCTGCAGTTCTCGATCGTGCTCGCGCGATGGGTTTTGACGGTGTGGTGACAGGCCACTATGCGCGCACTGAAATTGGACCGACGGGAAAGACTCTTCATCGCGCTATTGATATTTCAAAAGATCAGTCCTACGTCCTATCAGTTCTAACAGTTGAGCAAATTAACGGCGCGATATTTCCATTGGGCGATACGACAAAAGTTGATATTCGTAAAGAAGCTGAGAGCCGCGGTTTAGCTGTTGCACAAAAGCCTGATAGCCACGATATTTGCTTTGTTCCTTCTGGAGATAACGCAGGATGGTTGCGCGAGCGATTGGGAAGTGAAGTCGGCCCAATTGTTGATCAAGAAGGTACCAAAATTGGCGAGCATAAAGGTGCATACACCTACACAATCGGACAGAGAAAAGGGTTGGGAATTACCGTTCCAACTTCTGATGGCTCACCTCGATTCGTTTTAAAAATTGAGCCTGTGACTAACACGGTCGTGGTTGGAGCGCGCGAAGAGTTAGCTGTGACATCAATGGTTGGCGAGAGACCAGTCTGGTGCGGTCCCGCCGTCACTACAGCACCCACTCAAGGACTTGTTCAGGTTCGCGCACATGGCCAAGCACTCTCTTGCACTTACTTTCTGCGTGATGGTTTTCTTGTCGCTGAACTAGATCTACCGCTTCTAGGTCTTGCAACGGGTCAAGCGATGGTTATTTATGACGGTGATCGCGTCGTAGGTTCTGCCACAATATGTGAGACTGCATGACAACAATTGCTCGACATCGCATTGATGAACTCACCAAAGAGATACGAGATCATCAATTTCGATATTACGTCCTCGATAAGCCAACTATTTCAGATGCGCAATTTGATGCACTTCTGAAAGAACTCGAAAAACTCGAAGCAGCAAATCCAGAACTGCGCGAACCAGATTCACCCACGCAAGGCATAGGCGGGGGATTTTCAACGCTCTTTGAACAACGTGATCACATCGAGAAGATGATGAGTCTTGATAATGTCTTCGATATTGAAGAATTAGAGGCGTGGTTTGAGCGGGTTGAGCGAGAAGTAGAAAATCCAAGCTATTTATGCGAACTAAAAGTTGATGGCTTAGCAATTAACTTGAAATATGAAAATGGTGAGCTCGTCACTGCCCTAACCCGTGGAAACGGCGTGACGGGAGAAGATGTAACTTTAAATGTGAAGACTATTAAAGGCTTGCCGCATACATTAAAAGGAAAGAAAGTTCCAACACTCATTGAAGTTCGAGGAGAGGTCTTCTTTCCACTTGCTGCATTTAAAGAGCTCAATGATGGTCTTGAAGAAGCGGGTAAGCCACTCTTTGCTAATCCTCGAAACGCAGCTGCTGGGTCTCTTCGCCAAAAAGATCCCCGGGTGAGTGCCCAAAGACCTTTGAGCGTAGTTGTTCATGGAGTGGGCGCACATGAAGGGATTGATTTTATTTCTCAGAGCAATTCCTATGAACTACTTAAGTCGCTTGGATTGCCAACAAGTGAAAAATATAAAGTCTGCGTAAATCGCTCTGAGGTTCTCGCCTATATTTCTCATTTTGAAGAACATCGCCATGATCTTGAACATGAAATTGATGGCGTTGTAATCAAAGTTGATTCGATATCGTTGCAAAAAAAACTTGGATTCACTTCCCGTGCGCCTAAGTGGGCGATTGCCTTTAAGTATCCGCCAGAGGAAGTCACCACAAAACTTCTCGATATTAAGGTAAGCGTTGGTCGTACAGGTCGAGTTACTCCATTTGCATTTATGGAACCAGTAAAAGTTGCTGGTTCAACAGTCACCAATGCGACTTTGCACAATGCTCAGGAAATTGTGCGCAAGGGAGTACTCATCGGTGATGTAGTTGTGATTCGTAAAGCTGGAGATGTCATCCCAGAAGTTTTAGGACCAGTAGTTGAAAAGCGCACAGGTAAGGAGCACGCATTTGTAATGCCGACACAATGCCCTGAATGTGGGTCGACACTTCGAGCAATCACTGAAGGCGATGTAGATATTCGTTGCCCCAATGCAAGAAGTTGTCCCGCTCAACTGCGTGAGAGAATTTTCTATATTGGTTCTCGATCGGCACTAGACATTGATGTTTTGGGATATGAAGCAGCCAGCGCGCTCTTGGAAACAAAAATTATTACAGATGAGTCAGATCTTTTTGATCTCACTGAAAAGAAACTCTCGCACTCAGATTTCTTTGTTAAAAAAGATGGCACACCTGGTGCAAATGTTGCGAAGTTGTTGGCAGCCCTTGAGGAGGCAAAATCACGACCTTTGTGGCGCGTGCTTGTTAGTCTCTCGATTCGCCATGTAGGACCAACATCAGCGCAAGCACTCGCGGCACATTTCGGATCTGTGGAAGCGATTTCTCAAGCAAGCGCCAATGAACTTTCAAGCATTGATGGTGTGGGACCAATTATTGCCGATGCAATTGTTGAGTGGTTTAGCGTTGATTGGCATCGCGACATTATTCGAAAGTGGGGAAAGGCTGGCGTCTTGCTCGAAAATGCAGAAATGCCAGTATTTCCACAAACCCTTGAAGGTTTAACCTTTGTCGTAACAGGCGGGCTGGAATCATTTACTCGCGATTCAATCTCGGAAGTTATTACCGCACATGGGGGCAAGGCTGCAGCTTCAGTGTCAAAGAAAACGGACTATGTATTAGTTGGAAGTGACCCAGGATCTAAGTTGGCTAAGGCACAAGAACTTGGTGTGCCAGTTATCGACGAGGCGCGCTTTAAAGAATTGCTTGCGGGTAGTAATATCAGAACATGATTACCATCGCAGCAGAGAGCGTCCGCGAACTTCCCGCCCCACCAATCTTTTTTGGCCTCTTTGCATTTGGAATCCTTTCACTTCTTCTTTACATCACACTTCGCCTCGACAGAGATTAAATTGAGTCGCGTCGGTATTTACGGCGGAACATTTGATCCGATCCACAACGGGCATCTTCGCGTCATTACAGAGTTAATTTCTCGAGACATTGTTGATGAAATAATTCTTATCCCAGCGGGGGACCCGCAATTGCGTTCTAACCCACCTGTTGCCTCTGGCCTTTATCGCCTAGCAATGTGCGAAATTGCATTAGCGGATCTTCCTGATCAGATAGGAAGAGCGGTTGAAGTTAGTTCAATTGAGATTGAAAGAATCGGACCCACGTACACAATAGATACGGTCACATCGATTCAAAAAGCCATGCCACAGGCTCAATTACTCCTCATCGTTGGAAGTGATGCCTACGCCAATTTTGCAAAATGGCATCGAATGGAAGAATTGACTAAGTTAGTGGAAATAATCGTGATTAATCGCCCTCACCATCCTGGTGGTGCGACACTCGATATTGGCGCACTCGATGTTTCGGCAACAGAAATCCGAAGCGGAGAATCACAACTCGTACCACCGAGTGTTGCGCAATACATAAAGGAGAATGGTCTCTATGCCAGCCAGTGAGCATGTTAGAAAAATTACACAGATTGCTGCTCGAGCGATTGCCGAAAAGCATGGAACCGAAATGGTGGCAATCGATCTTTCTGACCAACTAGTTCTCAGCGAAGTATTTCTCATAGCCACCGGACAAAATATTCCTCAGGTGGATGCCATTGCTGACTTCGTTGAAGAAAAACTCCGTGAAGTGGGAGAGAAACCTGCACGCCGTGAAGGTGGGCAAGAGTGGATTCTTCTTGATTACTCAGATCTAGTTGTTCATATTCAAAGTAGCGAGCTTCGTCGTTACTACATGCTTGATCGACTTTGGAATGATTGCCCAAAGATTGAACTCGATGTTGTTCGTGAGGAAGCTGCGCAGTAAATGAGTAATCGCATACTTTTATGGCGCCATGGGCAAACTGATTGGAACGTTGTCAATCGATTCCAAGGGCACTCAGATATCCCACTCAATGATGTAGGCCTAGTTCAAGCTCAACGTTCAGCCCAGGTTCTTGCTGGAATGAAACCAACAATGATTATTTCAAGTGATCTTGGGCGCGCACAAAATACTGCTCAAGCTCTGGCAAATCTTGTCAATCTTTCCTTTGAAACTACTGCTCATTTGCGAGAAACAAATGGGGGACATTGGGAAGGTAAGACTGGTGCACAAAACCGTGAGGAAGATTTTGAGAATTTTGTCAGTTGGATTAGCGGTGAAGATAATCCCGCAGGCACAATTGGTGAACGTCGAAGCGAAGTTGCCGCGCGTGCGGTCGGCGCGATTCTTCAAGCACTCGAAGGTAAAGATGAGCAACTATTAGTTGTTGCCACTCACGGTGGCACGGCTCGATGCGTACTGGGCCATCTCTTGCAATTGCCTGTCACTCAATGGGGCGTCATTGGTGGTTTATCAAATGCGTCATGGTCAATTCTTGGCTCTAATCCGCGTGGATGGCATCTCGTTGAACATAATGCTGGAAGCATTCCAGAGATTGTTTACGGTGAAGAAAGTGGAGCGAATCCTGTACCTGATTGGGTGCGATAAGGTTTAACCTGTTCACACACGGGGCTGTGGCGCAGCTGGTAGCGCACTTGCATGGCATGCAAGGGGTCAGGGGTTCAAATCCCCTCAGCTCCACTTGGAAACAAGTGGCTTTTACTCGTTCTAACACAAGTTAAACTTCTCAAATGAGCACCGACGATCGCGAACATGCTGCCTACGATTTCGCATTCGTACAGGAAAAATGGCTCCCAGTGTGGGATCAGTTAGAACCATTTAAATCTGGTCGTCCCGAAGATCCACGTCCCAAGAAATATGTTTTGGATATGTTTCCGTATCCATCTGGGGACTTACATATGGGGCACGCTGAGGCATACGCCCTAGGTGATGTAATTGCTCGCTATTGGATTCAGCGTGGATTTAATGTCATGCATCCAATTGGTTGGGATGCTTTTGGTTTACCTGCTGAAAATGCTGCCATTAAACGCAATGAAGATCCACGCATTTGGACCTATGAAAATATTGCTACACAAAAAGCATCGATGCGTCGCTTTGCTTGTTCCTTTGATTGGGATCGTGTATTTAATACATGCGATCCTGAGTATTATCGATGGAACCAGTGGTTATTTTTACAGATGTACAAGCGCGGGTTGGCTTATCGCAAGGATTCTGCCGTCAATTGGTGTCCAGGGTGTCAAACAGTTTTAGCTAACGAGCAAGTGGTTGCTGGATTATGTGAACGATGCGATTCGGTTGCAACTAAAAAGAAACTCAATCAGTGGTATTTCAAAATTACTGATTACGCTGATCGTTTGCTTGATGACATGGCTCAACTCGAAGGCATGTGGCCCGAAAAAGTATTGACCATGCAGCGCAATTGGATCGGTCGATCCATCGGTGCAAATGTTTCCTTTGCAATCGAAGGTCATGCCGAACCCGTCACTGTCTACACAACCCGTCCTGACACTTTATACGGTGCGACATTTTTCGTCGTAGCAGCAGATAGCGATCTTGCAGCGCAACTTGCACAAGGCACTGAGGTTGAAAAAGAATTTAAGGAATATCTAGAGAAGATTAAATCGGCAAGTGACATTGATCGACTTGCCACAGATCGCCCGAAGAGCGGCGTATTTCTAGGTAAGTATGCAATTAACCCAATCAATGGCGAGAAGTTGCCTATTTGGGCAAGTGATTATGTGTTGGCAGATTATGGAACAGGCGCAATCATGGCCGTTCCTGCCCATGATCAACGCGACTTAGATTTTGCGCGTGCAATGAAATTACCTGTGCGGGTAGTAGTAAACACTGGTGATGAAGATCCAAATAAAACAGGGATTGCCACAACGAGCGATGGCGTATTAATTAACTCTGATGGCCTTAACGGTTTGAAGAAAGCCGAAGCAATTGAGAAAATAATTGCAGAACTCGAAAAAAATGGTGTTGGAAAGGCGACGCGTAATTATCGTCTTCGCGATTGGCTCGTTTCACGTCAGCGATATTGGGGCACGCCTATTCCAATTATTCATTGTGCAGCGTGTGGCGAAGTTCCAGTTGATGAAAGCCAACTTCCATTAACTCTTCCAGATGCACAAGGATTAGATCTCAAGCCAAAGGGAACATCGCCATTGGGCGCTGCCACTGATTGGGTCAATGTTAAATGTCCTTCATGTGGCGCGGATGCAAAGCGCGATACGGACACCATGGATACATTCGTTGACTCATCATGGTATTTCTTGCGCTACCCAAGTTCAACAAACCACAACGAACCATTTTCACGTAAAGATATCGATACATGGTTGCCAGTCGATCAATATGTTGGCGGAGTTACTCACGCAATTTTGCACCTTCTTTATAGCCGCTTCTTCACCAAAGTCCTCAATGACATGGGGATGTTAGATTTCAATGAGCCATTTACTCGCCTTCTCAATCAGGGAATGGTGCAGATGGACGGATCGGCAATGAGTAAGAGCCGTGGCAATCTAGTACGTCTCTCTGATGAACTTGCTGTGCACGGCGTAGATGCGATTCGACTTTCAATGGTATTTGCTGGGCCACCAGAAGATGATGTGGATTGGGCCGATGTTTCGCCATCGGGTTCGATGAAGTTTCTTTCTCGCGCATGGCGATTATCGGGCGATGTCTCTAGCGCTCCTGGCGTTGATTTTTCTCACGGTGAAATTTCACTGCGCAAGGCAACACATAAAGCGTTACACGATTCCGCATTCGCTGTGGAATCATTTCGATTTAACGTAGCGATTGCGCGAATGATGGAACTTGTCAATGCAACTCGTAAAGCTGTCGATTCAGGATGTGGCCCATCGGATCCAGCAGTACGCGAAGCGGTCGAGGCAGTAGCCATCATGATTTCGCTAGTGGCACCATTTACTGCCGAGGAAATGTGGGAACGATTGGGACATACGCCAGCAGTTGCACTCGCTGGCTGGCCAGTTGTCGATGAATCACTCCTTGTTGCTGATGCGGTCGAAGCGGTTTTTCAAATCAACGGCAAAATCAAAGAGCGAATTGAAGTCTCTCCAACGATTACTGACGCCGAACTTGAGGCGTTAGCGATGACTCATCCAACTATCGTGGCCGAACTTGCTGGGGCGACGCCTAAAAAGGTTATTGCGCGCGCGCCAAAATTAGTTAATATCGTGGCATAACTAATTCTGCACTGTTCCACATTGTGAAAGGCGCTTCATGAAAACAATTTTGGATGCAATCGGCAATACACCGCTGATTAATATCGAGGGCATCTGGGTCAAGATGGAATATATGAATCCATCTGGATCAATTAAAGCGCGCATCGCGAAATTTATGATTGAGAAAGCAGAGAGCGAAGGTCTGCTCAAACCCGGTGACACAATCGTTGAGGCAAGCAGTGGAAACACTGGAAATGCAATGAGCATGGTGGCCGCGGTTAAAGGGTACAAAATGTTAGTGATCATGCCTGATGGAATGAGTCCTGAGCGAACTGCAATCTCTGAAGCGTTTGGCGCAGAGGTGCACACCATGGGAGATTTCCATGTCAATGATGCGCTGGAAGAAGCTCGCCGTCGTGGATCGATGCCAGGATTTTTTGCACCGCAACAATTTGATAATGAATGGAATGTTCAAGAGAACCGAGAATGGCTTGGAAAAGAAATTCTGGATCAAATGCCAGTGCTCCCAGATCTTGTCATTGGCGGAGTTGGAACTGGTGGAACAATCATTGGCGTGGGGCAGGCGTTTAAAGATGCCAACCCTGCGTGCAAAGTAATCGCCCTAGAACCATCTGAGTCGTGCACAATTTTGTGTGGGGAAGTTTCCAAGCACCTCATTGAAGGCATCGCTGATGGATTCATTCCAGGGATTGTTTCTCGTCACCATGATGAACTCGACGGAGTCATAGATATCGGCTCAGAAGAGTCAATCGAAGAAATGCGCCGCTTGGCACGTACTCATGGGCTTTTTGTTGGTCCATCGTCTGGCGCTCATATGTTGGCGGCAAAAATACTCAAAGAGCAATACAACGTGGAAAATGTTGTGACATTTTTCTGTGATGAGGGTGAAAAATACATCAATGACTATTGGATCAAGAAATAACTATCCACAAGTACGCGTAATTTCGTGACTCATTGGCTCGAGCCAAGTCACCCTTGTGCCCATGGATACCTTTTATCAATACTTTGATCGCGCCCGCCAATGGTGGGATGACCTCTCTTTTTCGCAATTCCAAAGAAGAGCACTTTTTGCCATTTCACTCCCTGTCATTGCTGTCTCGGTTTTCATCGTCACTCGAGGAGACTCCGAAGAAATAATTGCTCCCCTAATCGTTCCGATTGAAGTCACCGCACCCACATTAACTATTGATGTCGCGGGGGAAGTCATCAACCCAGGTGTGTACTCACTTCCTGACGGCTCTCGAGTCATTGATGCGATTGCAGCAGCAGGTGGTGCAAATCCGAAAGCCGCGCTATCGGATCTAAACCTTGCGCGGATGATCAAAGATGGCGAACAAATCTTTGTGGATCTTATATATAAAAATGGAAGCTCAAAGAAATCTACACCCGTCCATCATGGACCAATAAATATCAATCGCGCGAGTACCTCCGAATTTGATTCACTCAATGGTATTGGTCCAGTTATAGCTGCTCGCATAGTCGCCTATCGAAGCGCACATGGGCCATTTGCCACAATTGAAGATATTCAAAACGTCTCTGGGATTGGTGCTGCAAAATTCGCACAGTTCAAAGATCGCATTCAAGTTTAATTGATTACAGGGCTATTGCCCTAGGTGCCGCGATTTGGATTGGCGCTCTAACGCAAAGCACAGTCTCGCCCTGGAAAATTGCAATACTTGCAATTGCTATCGCTTTCTTTGCACAAATGAAGAAAAATGGATTACTCCTACTTCTTGTTGGAGCCTTGGTACTTGGCGCATCTATCATGTCATTACGCCAAGAATCCTTACAGAATTCGGCAATCACGCAATATTTTGATAAAAATATTGTTATCACTGCGCAAGTAGTAACTGATCCATCTCGCATTGCACCAAAAGTGCGAGGATCATTTTTACTTCCAGAGAGTTATAGTTTCTTGGCTCGAGCAAGGCGGATCCGGGCTGGCCATGCCCTGTACACCTTACGGATTCCTATTCGAATAATTACTTCGAAACAGGAAGTCGCATCTCTGTTGCCTGGTCAGACCATTCGCTTTTCTGCCACTGTTCATTCCAGCAAAGAAGCAAGAGTTGCAGCACTTGTTATCACGCGAGGTGAAATTGAAATTCTGACACCACCGTCTCGATGGGCACGAAGTTTGGGAGCCATTAGATTGGGTCTGCGTGAATCAAGCGGTGACGGAGATGCTGGTGGTCTGATTCCAGGAATGGTGTTAGGCGATACATCAAAGCAAAGCCCAGAATTTAAAACTGCCATGAAGCGTTCAGGTCTCACTCACCTAGTCGCAGTCAGTGGCGCAAATTTCGCAATAGTGTCTTCATTTCTCCTTTGGGTAATGCAATTTGTTATTCGAAGAATGCGATGGCGACTTGGTGTGACAGCAATTTTTCTGATCTCATTTATTGCACTTGTGCGCCCATCCCCATCGGTGCTGCGCGCCGCTGCAATGGCTGCAGTCTTACTTATTGCCAAAGGATCACAACGCTCGGGAGATTCACTTCCCGCACTCGGATTTGCAATTGGAGCGGTGATAATCGCCGATCCATGGCAGTCACGTGATCCAGGCTTTGCTCTCTCAGTCCTAGCCACCGCAGGGCTACTACTTTTTGCACCGCATCTTGTCGCGCACTTATCTCGAAAAATGAAACCAATCATCGCTCAAGCCTTGGCTCCTCCAATAGCTGCAATTCTTTTTTGTTCTCCAATTTTGCTCGCTTTATCTGGATATCTCTCACCCATGAGTATCGTTGCAAATGTATTGGCTGCCCCAGTTGTCGCACCAATAACAATTCTCGGTTTTATCGCAGCACTAGTTCACCCCCTCGCGCCATCCATTAGCGCTGTGCTGATATTTCTAATTCGATACCCAGCGGCATTCATCGCACGCATCGCGTTCTGGTCTGCAGGTTTTCCAGTTATTGAGCTAGCGATTCTCACTCTCGCTGTATTCGCCTTAGTGATTTTTCTTGCACGCAAAAGAATTAAATTATTGATTATCGCCCTAATTTTTATTGTTGTGATCAGTAATATTCAGGGATGGCCGGCAGGTGATTGGACAGTAGCAAATTGCGATGTTGGGCAGGGTGATTCCTCGGTTATTAATTTGGGGGCACATCGAGGGATAGTCATCGATGTCGGTCCTGACCCTGAGTTGGTAGATAAATGCCTTAAAGATTTGGGAATTACCCAAATCCCGATACTTATCTTGAGCCATTTTCATGCAGACCATGTTGCTGGATTGCCCGGTTTAGAAAAATCTCGCACGGTAGGCCAGGTATGGGTTAATCACCTTGATCCATCACTTGCACACCTCAATCAAATTGTTGTTAGTCGCGGGTATTCGATTTCGATTGCAGATGCATCTATCCATGTTCTCTGGCCAGATTCTGGTCAGCACTCATTTGCATCCGTTGCAGGGGATGGATCGGCGATGAATAACACCAGTATTGCCATTGAAATTTTGACGCCACAATTCTCTTTCTTTAGCGCGGGAGATCTCGAACCAGAGGCGCAAAAGGGAATCGTTGCAGATCTGCATCATGTAGATATCTATAAAGTCTGCCACCACGGATCATCCTTTCAAGACCCAGATTTCATGCGCGCCTTGTCGCCTCAGGTGGCACTGATCAGCGTAGGCGCCACAAATTCCTACGGGCATCCAGCTCCCACGACTGTTCACGCTTTAGTTAGACTAGGGGCTAAGGTTCTGCGCACAGATACCGATGGAGCAATTGCGATTGACGTTCAGGAGCATCATGTGCGAATTCGAACCGCTCGACAAGGATTTCATTTATTTACTTTTAACTGATCCAAGAGAAGGAGGAGTGAGATGAATTCCTTCTACCTCATCCTTGGATCAGAAGGCGCGCTAGCTGATCGCGCTCTCATGAAAATCATGACAGAACTGAAGAGTGAAAACGCAGAGATAACATCTTTATTTGCGGGCGAAACGGTATTAGGTGATATCGCCGATTCTCTTGCACCATCCTTATTTTCCGAACGTCGAGCTCTCATTATTCGCGATCTGCAGGATCTCCCAGAAGATAATCGCGATGAAATTACGCGTTACTTAGGAAATCCCGACCCATCGACGACAGTTGTTTTTGTTCATAAGGGTGGAGTCAAAGGTAAAGCGTTACTTGATGCGATTAAAAAAGCGCACCCAGAAATAATTGCATGCGAGCCACTAAAGAAGGAAAATGAGAAACAAGATTTCGTTCGCAATCTCTTTTTAGATTTGGGACGCAAAGCATCCCCTGGCGCAGTTGCGGCGCTGGTTCATGCCGTAGGTGGTGATCTTCGCGAACTCTCGGCAGCATGTTCTCAAATTGTTGCTGATGCCTCCGCTGGTCTCATTGACGAAGCGCAAGTTGATAAATATCACCAAGGTCGCATGGAGAGCACAGGTTTTGATGTGGCAGATGCAACCCTTGATGGCAATCTTTCTCAGGCATTGATTACCCTACGAAGCGCCCTCGATACTGGAACTGATCCAGTGATGGTGACAAGCGCGTTGGCTTCAGCAATTCGATCCTTAGCGAAAGTATCTGGCGCTAATCGATCGGTAAAATCATTTGAATTAGCAGGGCAATTAGGTATGGCTCCATGGCAAATCGATAAGGCTCGTCGCCAACTACAGGGATGGACGCCTCGCGGGATTGCAGCGGCAGTGAGTGCGGTGGCCACGGCAGATGCAGCGGTAAAAGGGGCGCAAAGTGACCCGATATATGCCCTCGAGCATGCTGTAGCGACAATCACCGCTGCTAGGTCTGGGCGCTAGAAAAGCTCAGTTTGAGCCAAAGGTGCTCGCGCTGGTAGCCTTCGGGTCTGCTTTCGGGTGAGTTGCCTGAAAACTACTAAGAGAAGAGACCCTTTCACGTGGCAAATATCAAGTCGCAGATCAAGCGTATTAAGACAAATGAAAAAGCACGCCTACGTAATAAGGCTGTTCGTTCATCAATTAAGACCGCTGTTCGTAAGTTCCGCGACGCAGTCACTGCTGGTGACTCCACTGTGATCACAGCTGAACTTCGCTCTGCTTCGCAAGCGCTCGACGTAGCAGTTGCCAAAGGTGTTTTGCATAAGAACGCTGCAGCAAATAAGAAGTCATCAATGGCGCAGGCGGCTAATAAAGCCGGCGTTCGTTAATTTCTAAATTTTTTCTTCTGCGAGGCTAATGTAAATGCCTGCAATTCCACTGGCTAAAGCACCACAACCAGCTAGCACTAATCCTGCGCAGATTCGTAACTTCTGCATCATTGCCCATATCGATCACGGTAAATCCACGCTCGCCGATCGCATGCTTGGCATCACCGAAGTTGTTGAGGCTCGCAATATGCGTGCGCAATATCTGGATCGCATGGATATTGAACGCGAACGTGGCATCACTATTAAATCTCAAGCAGTGCGACTTCCTTGGCGTAGCGGAATCGATGGGCAGGAATATATCCTGAACATGATCGACACACCTGGGCACGTTGACTTCACTTACGAAGTTTCGCGCTCGCTAGCAGCATGTGAAGGCGCGGTGTTACTCGTTGACTGTGCGCAAGGTATCGAAGCGCAGACGCTGGCAAATCTTTATCTAGCTATGGAAAATAATCTGACCATTATTCCAGTCCTCAATAAAATTGATTTACCTAACGCGCAACCCGAGAAGTTTGCAGCAGAGCTTGCAAAACTGATTGGATGCGAACCTGAAGATTGTTTACGCGTATCAGGTAAAACAGGTGATGGTGTCGAAGAACTTCTTGACCAAATCATCGCGCAAATTCCCGCACCGAAAGGTGATGCTGATGCACCACCGCGCGCACTGATTTTTGACTCTGTTTATGATTCTTATAGAGGCGTTGTTACCTATGTTCGCGTGATTGATGGGCACTTATCACCTCGCGAACAAATTCAAATGTACTCAACTGGCGTTCGTCACGAAGCTCTCGAAGTCGGAGTTATTTCACCAGATCCTGTTGCAAGTAAGGGTCTTGGCGTTGGCGAAGTGGGATATTTAATTACTGGCGTAAAAGATGTTCGCCAATCACGAGTAGGCGACACAATTACGTCGTACAACAATCCGACCAAAGTGGCACTTGCAGGGTATAAAGATCCAAAACCGATGGTTTTTTCTGGGCTCTTTCCACTCGATGGTGCAGATTTTCCTGTACTCCGTGAAGCACTTGATAAATTACAACTCAACGATGCAGCCCTTGTGTACGAGCCTGAATCTTCAGCAGCTCTAGGATTTGGATTTCGATGTGGCTTCCTTGGTCTTTTACACATGGAAATTGTCCGCGAAAGATTAGAACGTGAATCAAAACTTAATCTCATTTCAACAGCTCCAAACGTGGTTTATAACGTCACCATGGATGATGGAAAAGAGATTCGCGTAACAAATCCATCGGAATTCCCTGACGGCAAAGTTATGAGCGTTAAAGAACCAATTGTGAAATCAACAATTCTTGCACCTGCTGAATACATCGGAACAATCATGGAGCTCTGCCAAGAGCGTCGAGGAATGTTGCTCGGTATGGATTACTTATCTGAAGATCGAGTGGAAATTCGTTACACGCTGCCTCTAGCTGAAATTGTTTTCGATTTCTTCGATCAACTTAAGTCGCGCACAAAGGGTTATGCCTCCCTTGATTACGAGGAAAAAGGCGATGAAGAGGGTAATTTGGTAAAGGTAGACATCTTGCTCCAGGGTGAGGCAGTCGATGCATTTAGTGCGATCGTTCACCGAGATAAAGCCTATGCCTATGGCCTCATGATGACGGGAAAATTGCGTGAACTAATTCCACGCCAGCAATTTGAAGTGCCCATTCAAGCAGCGATTGGCTCACGCATAATTGCTCGCGAAAGCATCCGAGCGATCCGTAAAGATGTTTTGGCGAAATGTTACGGCGGAGATATTTCTCGAAAGCGCAAACTTCTTGAGAAGCAAAAAGAAGGCAAGAAGCGCATGAAAATGGTGGGTCGTGTTGAAGTTCCACAAGAAGCCTTCGTTGCAGCCCTCGCAACTGATGCTGATATTGAAAAGATTAAGGCAGCCCGTAAGCAGGGATAAATGAAAGACGTCTCGTTTTACGTACATATCCCATATTGCATTAAGCGATGTGGTTATTGTGA
>CAFBSG010000011.1_pt1 | contig 46392 bp, 44 predicted proteins | sample 7270301 | NCBI WGS metagenome assembly CAFBSG01 (sample SAMEA6814059, study PRJEB35770) | freshwater metagenome | biome: Freshwater; feature: Freshwater reservoir; material: water | place: Czech Republic | collected 2017-05-23 | depth 30m m | reverse complement strand
TCAAATCACGTGCGACTTTAGTTTGTTTTGCTTTTGCCCGGCCGCGCCCCATGTGCGTGACCTCCTAACCTAACGGTTTAATCGATGTTCTTCAGGGGCATAGGTTACCGCGCCTTGTAGTCCCCCTCCAAAGCGGCGCCCGCGGTACTGGCACCCGCCGCCTGGATTGAGCCTGCGACCCACGCTTTCATGCCTCGCGCGGCAAGAGCTGATAGGGATAAATCTGCTGATTCGGCTGATATCACCGCCACCATTCCGACTCCGCAATTCCAGGTTCGCTCGAAATCAGATTGAGGAGTCGAGCCTTCGGCGGCAAGAAATTCGAGGGCTGCAGGAAGTGACCATGTGCTGCGGTCATAGATTGCACTCAAGCCCGTCGGAATGACTCGCGCAGTGTTATCGGCAAGACCACCTCCAGTGATGTGACTAAAAGTGCGAAGTGATGTGCCCAGGAGTTGCGCCAGAGCAAGGCAATCGCGAGTGTAAATCTCGGTTGGAGTGAGGAGAATTTCACCCAGTGACATATCAAAATCTGAATATGTTTTAGAGAGATCTAATTTTTTAGTTTTTAAAATGTGGCGGATAAGTGAATAACCGTTTGCGTGAAATCCACTTGAAGGCATGGCAATAATAAGATCGCCCGCTTGCACATTCTCTTTACTAAGTAAATTGGGTTCATCCACTACGCCAGTTGCTGCTCCTGCAATATCAAATTCATCAGGGCCAAGGAGGCCAGGGTGCTCCGCTGTCTCACCACCGATGAGTGCGGTATTTGCCTTTTCGCATCCTCGCGCAATTCCAGAAACAATTTCTGCAATTCTCTCTGGAATAACTTTCCCAACAGCAATGTAATCTGTCATAAACAGTGGTTCTGCGCCACACACGACTAAATCATCGACAACCATTGCGACAAGGTCTTCGCCGATGGTGTTATACATTCCCATTGCGCGAGCGATTTCTGTTTTTGTCCCAACACCATCTGTTGAAGTGGCAAGGAGAGGCTTAGTAAATTTCTTAAGCGCACTTGCATCAAAAAGCCCAGCAAAGCCGCCGATTCCACCCATAACTTCTGGGCGAGATGCACGAGCGATTGATGCCTTCATCAATTCAACAGCACGATCACCTGCATCGATATCAACGCCTGAGTCTTTATACGTTGACATTACTTTTTACCTTGCACTTCTGTTATTTCAAGGCGCATTTTTCCTTCAGACATATCGGCTGGAATTGCAATCGGGTATTTTCCTGTGAAACATGCGCTACATAAGTTCTCTTCGGCAATCTGGGTGGCCTCAATAAGTCCCTCAAGGGAGACATAACCAAGGGAATCTGCCCCAATAGATCGTCTAATTTCTTCAACAGCAAGACCGCTTGCAATGAGTTCTGCTCGTGATGCGAAATCGATTCCGTAGAAACATGGCCACTTAACAGGAGGCGATGAAATACGAACGTGAATTTCCGCAGCTCCTGCTTCACGAAGCATACGCACAATCGCGCGCTGAGTATTTCCACGAACAATTGAATCATCGACCACCACAATGCGTTTTCCTTCGATGACATCGCGCAGTGGATTTAATTTGAGACGAATTCCAAGTTGGCGAATTGTCTGACTGGGTTGAATGAATGTACGGCCAACATATGAATTTTTTACCAAACCTAATCCGTATGTAATTCCAGAACCTGTTGCATAACCAATCGCGGATGGAGTTCCTGATTCCGGTACGGGTATGACGAGATCAGCTTCAACTGGATGTTCCTTAGCTAGCCGCTTACCGATTTCCACACGGGTCGCGTGAATGCCACGACCTGCAATGCTCGTATCGGGGCGCGCAAGGTAGACATACTCAAAAAGGCACCCTTTGGGTTCTGGGGTTGACCATTTGTGAGCGCGCAACCCATTTTCGTCAATTGCAATAAATTCGCCAGGTTCGACTTCGCGCACAAACGAGGCACCAACGATATCCAGCGCTGCAGATTCGGAAGCAACAACCCAACCGTTTTCAAGTTTTCCAATAACGAGCGGTCTCACACCGTGACGATCGCGCGCGGCATAGAGAGTTTTTTCATCCATAAATACAAGCGAAAATGCACCTTCTAAAATTGGTAGAACCGCAAGAGCACTTGCCTCCACATTATTTTCATCTTGCAGAGCAATAAGTGCAGTCATTATTTCTGTATCAGTTGTAGCGCCTCGACTATTTTTTGGAGCATCAGGTTCGAGTTTGTGAACTGATTCAGCCAAGTCGCCGGTATTCGTTAAATTGCCATTGTGGGCCAAAGCCAGTGTTCCATATTTAGTTGGGCGAAGTGTTGGCTGAGCGTTCACCCATGAACTCGATCCGGTGGTGGAGTAACGGCAATGTCCAATTGCTAAATTTCCCGTGAGCGAAACCAAATCACTCTCTGTGAAAACTTGAGAGACGAGACCCATATCTTTATAAATCAGAATTCTTTCACCATCACTTGTCGCAATACCTGCTGACTCCTGGCCGCGATGTTGCAATGCGTAGAGCCCATAGAAAGTTAGCTTTGCTACTTCTTCTCCTGGTGCCCATACGCCAAATACTCCACACGCATCTTGAGGGCCTTTATCTTCATCAAGAAGATTGTGGGTGAGAAGTCCATCTGGCCGGCGCGACATGGTCTAATCCTATTTCTTATCCGTTAAGGGTAAGTACTCGGAAAGATCGGCACGCACACCAGATGCGCTTATTTTCCCTTGGGACATTTCTTGCTCCCATGTACTTTTTCCTGCTGCGAGGGAAAGCCATGTTTCGGCCTTCATCTCAACGACGTTAGCAGGAGTGCCACGGGTATGAGTTGGGCCATCCCCGATTTGCACCGCTGCATACGGTGGAATTCTCACTTCTATCGCACGACCTGGCGCCTTTGATTCAAGGAGAGCCAATGTTGCTTTTACTTCACCGAGAACTTCAGGATCCCTCATCTATTTAGCGACCGAAAAGTTGTGGGAATGTTTGAGTGTGCTCGGTACGCAGTAGATCAAGTGGGATGGTTACGTTATTGACCTGTAATTGATTACCACCGGTTGTACCAATCTTGTTGATAACAATTGAATGCTTTTTAGCTAGATCAATAAGCGTTTGCTTATCCGATGGATTGATAGCCACAACAACTCGCCCAGGTGTCTCACTCAGTAGCGTTGTTGCAGTATTTTCAATCGTAATTGTTGCGCCAACATTTTTTCTTAAAACCATCTCTGTCAATGTTGCCGCAAGACCACCCTGGCTCAAATCATGTGCGGCAACGAATAACTTATCTGTGCGACCAGCCACAAGTAGTGTATTTAATCTCATCGCCATCTGCAGATCTGCCACAGGTGATTGACCGCCACGTTGATTGTGCATGTATGCCCATTCACTGCCTGCAAAATCTTCGTGAGTTTCTCCGAGTAGGTATAGATCCAAACCTGCGCGATCAAATGACATCGGAGTGCGTGTGCGCACATCATCGATGACACCCAGAACTCCTATAACCGGCGTTGGCAAAATTGCGACGGTACCTGTTTGGTTGTAAAAAGAAACATTGCCGCCTGTAATAGGTAAGCCCATTTCTAAACATCCATCGGCTAAACCTCGAACTGTCTCGGCAAATTGCCACATCACACCGGGGTCTTCAGGTGAGCCGAAATTAAGGCAGTTAGTGACTGCAAGAGGTACGGCGCCAGCTGTTGCAATATTTCTTGCCGCTTCTGCAAGAGCTAACTTGGCACCTTCGTAAGGATTGAGATAGGACCAATTTGCATTGGCATCAGTAGCAACAGCAACTCCCAAATGTGTATTTTCATCAATACGCACCATTCCTGAATCATCAGGCTGAGATTGAATCGTATTTCCTTGTACGTATTTATCGTACTGATCTGTCACCCAAGACTTGTCCGCTAAATTGGGTGTTCCTGCTAACTTCAAAATCGCTTCTTTAATTCCCTCGTCAGTCGATGGCATAGGCAGCGACAAAATTTCTGCGTTAACACGATCAACATATTCTGGTTTAGCCAATGGCCTGTCATAAACAGGACCCTCGTGTGCCACTGTCCGCGGTGGTACATCAACAATCAGATCGCCATGCCATGTAATTTCTAGGCGTTCACCATCTGTTACTTCACCGATAACTGTGACTGTGACATCCCATTTTGCACAAATTTCTAAGAAGCGCGCGATATTGCGAGGTTCAACAATTGCGCACATTCTTTCTTGGGATTCAGACATTAAAATTTCTTCAGGGCTCAATGAAGGATCACGAAGTGGAACACGATCAAGTTCGACCTTCATTCCGCCACTTCCGCCAGAGGCTAATTCAGAAGTTGCGCACGATAACCCTGCTCCGCCAAGGTCTTGGATGCCAACGACGAGATCTTCAGCAAATATTTCTAATGAGCATTCAATCAAAACTTTCTCAACGAATGGATCTCCAACCTGAACTGCTGGACGTTTAGCAGGACCTGTCGAACCAAAAGTTTCTGATGCAAGTACAGAAACACCGCCGATTCCATCGCCGCCAGTTTTTGCACCGTAGAGAACTACGAGATTTCCCGCACCGGATGCTTTAGCAAGTTTGATTTGGTCATGTCGCATGACGCCAACACAGAGGGCATTCACAAGTGGGTTGCCAATATAGGTTTCATCAAATACAACTTCGCCACCAATATTTGGCAAGCCAAGACAGTTTCCGTATCCACCTACTCCAGCAATAATTCCGGGAAGTACTCGCTTGGTATCTGCAGCATCGGCTGGACCAAAACGTAGTGGATCCATAATTGCGATTGGACGCGCACCCATCGTTAAAATATCGCGAACAATTCCGCCGACACCAGTAGCTGCACCTTGATATGGCTCAATAAATGAAGGGTGGTTATGGGATTCAATTTTAAAGGTAACTGCGTAGCCCTGTCCGACATCTACAACACCAGCATTTTCACCAATGCCAACGAGCAGTGCATCTGATTTAACAGCCTTGTCACCGAATTGCTTGAGGTGCACCTTTGATGATTTGTATGAGCAATGCTCAGACCACATCACGGAATACATCGCGAGTTCGGAAGAGGTAGGGCGACGTCCAAGAATTTCTTTAATTCTCGCGTACTCGTCTTCTTTCAAACCTAGTTCGGCATAAGGTTGAACCTGTGTTGGTGAGTTCTTTGCTAAATCAACTGTATCCAGGCTCATTTATTCACCATCGCAGTGAGTACCGAAGTAAAAAAACCAAGTCCTTGATCAGATGGACCCGTGAGTGAATCAATCGCATGTTCTGGATGAGGCATGAGTCCGACGATGTTTCCACGCTCATTTGTTATACCTGCGATGAGGTTTCTTGATCCATTTGGATTTTCTCCAACATATCTAGCAACGATACGTCCGTCGCCTTCGAGCCTTGCCAGTGTTGCATCGTCACATTGAAAAGATCCCTCGCCATTTTTAAGTGGAATAACTATTTCTTCGCCTTGTGAATAGGAAGAGGTCCAAGCTGTCTTATTATTTTCAATTGAAATCTTCTGGTCGCGGCAGAGAAAATGCAATTCACTATTTCGAGTCAGTGCACCGGGAAGTAAATGCGCCTCACAGAGAACTTGAAAACCGTTACAGATTCCAAGTAATGGCATGCCTTCACCTGCGCGAGTGATAATTGTTTGCATCACTGGAGCAAATCGTGAAATTGCCCCGCAGCGAAGATAATCGCCGTATGAAAATCCTCCAGGCAAAATTACTGCATCGACTCCATGCAAATCTGAATCAGCATGCCAGAGAGCTACAGCTTGGGCTCCAGCAAAACGTACAGCGCGCGCTGCATCTCGATCATCGAGCGTTCCAGGAAAAGTTACTACTCCAACTTTCACTTATTTCTCCACTCGAACTGTAAATGTTTCAATAACAGGATTTGCAAGAAGAGTCTCTGCAGCTTTTTCCACTTGAGCTAATTGCTCCACTGTGGGTTCGCCTTCAATTTCAATTTCAAATCGTTTCCCTTGACGCACTGATTGTGCAAAAGAGAAGCCAAGGCGTGGCAGCGCGGCAGCAACAGCGGTTCCTTGGGGGTCAAGAATCTCTGGCTTTAACATCACATCGACCACGATCTTTGCCATTGCATTTTCCTTTGCTCGTTGAGGGTGAACTTATCTGTTAAATCGGGTACCAGTAAGTCGAAAGAAGGCTTCTTCGTATCGAAGCGCCGTTTTTTCCACAATTTCAGCAGGTAATTCTGGTGGCGGGGAGTTGCGGTCCCAACCACTTGAAACCAAATAATCTCGTAAATATTGTTTATCAAAGGAGGGTTGAACTCCACCAGGTTTCCACGATTCTAATTCCCAGAAGCGAGAGGAGTCAGGGGTGAGAGCTTCATCCCCCAAGGTAATAATTCCTTTGGAGTCTCGGCCGAATTCAAATTTTGTATCAGCGAGAATAATTCCCCGTGAGTGGGCGAATTCTGCCGCGGTTTCATAGAGCTTTATTGTCAGAGAACGCAATTCATCCGCAACATCTTTTCCAACAATGGCGGCAGCGGAATTAAAATCAATATTAATATCGTGATCACCAATTTCAGCTTTTGTCGCTGGAGTAAAAATAGATTCTGGGAGTTTGGATCCATCGAGGAGGCCTTCTGGCAAAATAGTGCCGCAGACAGAACTATTTTCTTTGTACTCACTCCACCCGCTACCAGTGAGATATCCGCGGGCCACGCATTCAATGGCAAACATGTCTAATGGCGCAACTATCACGGCGCGATCTTGAACTTCATCAGGAACTTCATCAGAAATGATGTGGTTAGGAACTTTGTCAGCTAAGAGTTCGAACCAGAAAAGTGAGAGCTGAGTAAGCACTGCACCTTTTCCCGGTATTTCGGTTGGCATAACCCAATCAAAAGCCGAGACTCGATCTGAAGCGACGAGAAGAATTTCATTCTTGTCATTTGTATATAAATCGCGAACTTTTCCGGTGCGCAGATGTCGCCACCCATTGATCATTGGCGCTGGCGGTGGGCCAGATGTGCCGAATCCACTCACCGAATAGAGCCGGGCTTGTACTGCCGAGTGGCAGGGTGCTTGGAAGTAATCGCTTCGATGCGATGTACAACTCGAGCAACTTGATGGCGAGCATCGCCAGTAAATTCAATGGGGTCTTTGATGAGTGCATCTAATGCGGTGCGATCCAATGGAAGTCTTGGGTCAGCAGCAAGTGAATCAAGCAAGTGATTGGCATTGCCTTGTCGCATATCAAGAGCAGCCTTAGTTGCGTGTTCCTTGATTACTTCATGCGCCACTTCGCGACCCACACCAGCTTTAATCGCCGCCATAAGAATTTTTGTTGTCGCTAAAAATGGAAGGTATCTCTCAAGTTCTGCAGCAATTATTGCTGGAAATGCACCGAATTCATCTAGGACTGTCAACATTGTTTCGAGCAGCCCATCCATTGCATAGAAAGCATCGGGCAATGCAACACGGCGAACGACACTGCAAGACACATCGCCTTCGTTCCATTGATCGCCTGCAAGTTCGGAGACCATTGAAGAGTATCCACGTAAAATCACTGACAAACCGTTAACTCTTTCGCACGAGCGAGTATTCATTTTGTGCGGCATTGCAGATGAACCAACTTGGCCTGCTTTAAATCCTTCAGTAACTAGTTCAGCCCCTGCCATTAATCTAATTGAAGTCGCAAGCGATGATGGAGCGGCAGCAAGCTGTACAAGTGTTGTTAAGACGTCATAATCAAGTGAACGCGGATAAATCTGTCCAGTTGAGTCGAGAACATTACTAAAGCCAAGTTCGAGCGCAATCTGTGCTTCAAGTTTTTCGTGAGCTTCGGAGGATCCAAGTAGATCAATGGAATCTTGCGAAGTGCCAACTGGCCCTTTGATTCCACGCATTGGGTATCGCGCAATTAATGAAGCCAGACGATCGTAAGCGAAAAGAAGTTCTTCTGCAGCGGATGCAAATCTTTTTCCTAAAGTTGTAATTTGCGCAGGAACATTATGTGAGCGTCCCGCAATTGGCTGATCTGAGTACTGTGCAGCTTTTTCTCCCAAGCGGGTGAGCAGAGTGAGAGTTTTATCGTGCACAATCTGTAGTCCATTTTTTAATTGCAGAGCTTCAACATTTTCGGTGAGATCGCGGCTGGTCATGCCCGCATGAATGACCTCGTGGCCTGCCAGAGCATTGAACTCTTCGATGCGAGCCTTAACATCATGGCGGCTCACTTTTTCTCGTGCATCAATAGATGCTAAATCAACTGTGTTAATGACCTTTTCGTATGCTGAAATAACATCAGCTGAGATGGGGTGACCGAGGGATGATTGAGCACGTGCAACCGCGAGCCATAATTTTCTTTCGGAAATAATTTTTGCTTCCGGTGCGAAAATTTCTCGCATTGCGGCCGATGCATATCGATCTGCTAAAACGCTCACTGGCACATTCTCTCTCATTTAATTCCCCTTCTCAGCCACCGACGCATTGAGCGCGATGTCAGAACGGAAGAAAGATCCCTCAAGGCTCACCTGTGAAATAGCGCGATACGCGCGATCCCTAGCTTCGGTGAGATCTTCGCCTATTCCCGTGACTGTCATTACCCGACCCCCCGATGCGCACAGTGCACCGTCGAGATTTTTAGTTCCGCTATGAAAAATCTGCACTTCTTGCATGGTCGGGATATGAGAGATCACTCCCCCAGTTTCTGGTGACGTTGGATAACCCTTTGCTGCGAGAACAACTGTGACAGCGGCGCCGTCGCGCCATTGCAGCGCAACATCATCAAGAGAATTCGTGGCAGCTTTATATAAAAGTGAAGCTAGAGGTGTTTTTAATAATGGAATCAGTACTTGCGTTTCTGGATCACCAAAGCGCGCATTGAATTCAATCACCCGAAGTCCGTGATCTGTTAGGGCGAGTCCGGCATAGAGCAAACCGACAAATGGGGTTCCCCGTGCTGCCATTTCAGCGATTACAGGGGCAAGTACTTGTGTATAGGTGTCATCAACAATGTCATCTGGTGCCCAAGGCAATGGTGAGTAGGCACCCATTCCACCAGTATTGGGACCTTCATCATTGTTATATGCACGTTTGAAATCTTGCGCTGGTTGCATGGGGATTACATTTCTGCCATCTGAGATTCCAAAGAGGGAAATCTCAGGCCCGTTAAGAAATTCTTCAATAACAACTCGCTTGCATTGCAAAGCGTGTGAGAGCGCTTCTGTGCGATCGGAGGTGACGACGACACCTTTTCCTGCAGCAAGCCCGTCATCTTTAACAACATATGGAGCACCAAAAAGATCTAACGCTTTTTCGATTTCATTCTGAGTCTGACACGTGCGACTGCGCGCTGTTGGAACTCCAGCATCACTCATTACTTTCTTTGCGAAATCTTTTGAGCCTTCTAATTGCGCTGCCGCTTGTGATGGTCCAAAGGTGGCGATTCCTTGCTCACGCAAGAGATCTGCTAAACCATTTACCAAGGGAAGCTCCGGGCCAATAACGACTAACTCAATAGAGAGTCTCTTAGCAAGTGCAACAAGTCCTGCGTTGTCATCAACAGCCACCTGGTGGAGTGTTGCAATTTCTGCAATTCCAGGATTGCCAGGAGCACAATGAAGCTCAGTTGTAATTGGATCTGCTGTGAGCCCTAGTGCAAGTGCGTGTTCACGACCGCCGCTTCCAACTAGGAGGATTTTCATTCTTAGATGAAATCCTTCACGACAATTGTTTCATCGCGACCAGGCCCAACGCCGATTGCGCTCATTGGAGCCCCAGAAATCTTCTCTAGGAAAGCGACGTATTCCTGCGCTGCTTGAGGAAGATCACTGAGTTTGCGCGCACTACGAATATCTTCAGTCCAACCTTGAAGATATTCGTAAATTGGCTTTGCATGATGAAAGTCAGATTGAGAAGCTGGCAATTCTTCTACTCTCTTGCCGTCAATTTCATACGCGACGCAGACTGGAATTTTTTCCCATCCAGTAAGCACATCTAGTTTTGTTAAGAAAAAATCAGTAAGCCCATTTACGCGAACCGCATATCGAGCAATAGGTGCGTCATACCAACCACAACGACGTGCACGTCCAGTGGTTACACCAATTTCGCCGCCGATACTGCGAAGTTTTTCGCCATCTTCATCAAAGAGTTCTGTTGGAAATGGTCCGGATCCAACGCGAGTTGTGTATGCCTTCACAATTCCAATTACCCGATTTATTTGTGTTGGTCCGATTCCCGAACCAGTACATGCGCCACCAGCAGTTGGATTACTTGAAGTTACAAATGGGTATGTACCGTGGTCTACATCAAGAAGAGTTCCTTGTGAACCTTCAAGAAGTACTCGCTTACCCGCTTTGAGTGCTTGATCGAGAAGCAAGACTGTATCTGCGACATATGGCCGAAGAATTTCGGCGTATGCTAAATACTCTTCAAGAACTTCATCTACTTCAATATTTTTGCGGTTAAATACCTTGATAAGTACCTGGTTTTTATCTCGAAGTGCGCCTTCGATTTTTTGACGCAGAATTGATGGATCGAAAAGATCTTGAACGCGAATTCCAATGCGGTTTATTTTGTCGGCATAAGCAGGTCCGATTCCTCGGCCAGTTGTACCAATCTTTGATTTTCCTAAAAAGCGCTCTGAAACTTTATCAATTGTGCGGTGATACGGAGTAATCAAATGTGCATTCGTGCTGATCACTAATTTCGAGCAATCAATTCCACGTTCTGTAAGTCCCTTGATTTCCTCCAGCAAGACACCGGGATCAATAACAACTCCATTTCCAATTACTGGAATCACATTGGGAGATAAAATTCCTGAAGGAAGAAGGTGAAGCGCATATTTCTGATCGCCAATGACGACAGTGTGGCCTGCGTTGTTTCCACCTTGATAGCGAACTACATAATCAACTCGGTCGCCGAGAAGATCTGTTGCTTTACCTTTTCCTTCATCGCCCCATTGGGCGCCAAGTAATACCAGTGCTGGCATGGGTTACTTCAGTAATGAAGTGCCGGTAGAGCGAAGATCCTCGCATGCATGTGAAACGCGAGCAGCCATTCCAGCCTCGCCCGCTTTGCCCCATGCGCGTGGATCGTAAGCTTTCTTGTTTCCAACTTCGCCATCGATTTTCAAAACGCCGTCGTAATTTTTCATCATGTGATCTACGACAGGGCGAGTGAATGCGTACTGAGTATCTGTATCGATATTCATTTTGATTACACCGTAATCAAGGGCTTCGCGAATTTCAGATAGAAGTGAACCTGAACCTCCATGAAATACGAGGTCCATAGGCTTACTTCCGGCTGCGAGTCCCTTTGATTTGGACACTGCTTCTTGAAGAGTCTGAAGAATTTTTGGTTGAAGGACAACATTTCCTGGCTTGTAAACACCGTGAACATTTCCAAATGTCGCTGCAACCATGTAGCGACCTCTTTCGCCCCAACCTAAAGTCTGAACTGTGAGGAGAGCATCTTCAGGCGTTGAGTAAAGTTTTGCATCGTGCTTGGCTTCAACACCATCTTCTTCTCCGCCAACAACGCCAATTTCAATTTCAAGAATTGTGCGTGCGGCAAGTGATTTTGTGATTAATTCATCTGCAATTTTCATATTCTCGGTCATATCAACTGCCGATCCATCCCACATGTGTGAATTAAATAGTGGCGATTTTCCAGCCTTGATTCGATCCGCACCAATTTCTAAAAGGGGGCGCATGAAGGAGTCAAGTTTTTCTGCTGGGCAATGATCAGTGTGCAATGCAATATTAACGTTGTAATTTTTAGCAACAACATGAGCGAACTCAGCGAGAGCAACCGCTCCATCTACCGCGTTCTTTACTGTGGATCCTGAGGCATATTCCGCTCCACCCCATGAAAATTGGACGATTCCATCAGATTGCGCTTCGGCAAAACCGCGAATTGCAGCGATAAGAGTTGCCGATGAAGAGACGTTGATTGCTGGGTATGCGAATGCGCCCGCTTTTGCGCGGTCCAACATTTCGGAATAAATCTCTGGGGTTGCAATTGGCATGATGGGCTCCAATGGTATGTCGCGAAGAAATTCGTGAGAGTAAATCTCAACCGAGCGCGCCGTTGGGCCGATTCGAGGCTTACGCCTAATCCAACCACCTTTAGCCTCATTACAAAAATTAGCCGCTCGCGATACCCTGCTTCGTATGAATCAAGGTGCCGATAACCCAGACCACGAGTCCCTCGAGAACCTGTCTCACGAAGACCGTCATTTTCCTCCCAGCGTCTCATTTAGCGCGCAAGCCAACGCGAAGGAGAGTCTCTATGCCGAGGCCGAATCTGACCGCCTTGGATTTTGGGAAGATCAAGCTCGTGCATTGAAATGGGACCAACCATGGTCACAGGTTTTGCAATGGGAAGCCCCGTTTGCGCAATGGTTTGTTGGTGGAAAATTAAACGCCAGCGTTAACGCACTCGATCGTCACGTAGATGAGGGACGTGGAGATCGCGTTGCTTTTTTCTTTGAAGGCGAGCCGGGCGATACCCGCAGAATTACTTATGCTGAGCTTCTTACAGATGTAAAAAAGGCTGCGAATGCTTTACTTGAATTAGGAATTCGCAGTGGGGATCGCGTTGCAATTTATATGCCAATGATTCCAGAGGCAGCAGTTGCAATGTTGGCGTGCGCACGAATTGGCGCTGCACACTCCGTTGTATTTGGTGGTTTTTCTGCCGAGGCGCTTCTCTCACGTATTCAAGATGCCGATGCAAAATTAGTTATCACGGCAGATGGTGGTTTTCGCAAGGGTGGTGCATTTGCTCTCAAGCCGGCTGTCGATGAAGCGCTCAAAGGTTCGACGAATGTTGAAAAAGTTTTAGTTGTTAAAAGAACCGGACAAGAAACGGCTTGGAATGCAGAACTAGATATTTGGTGGCACGAGATTATTGAACGTCAACCTGTAGAACATGTTGCGCAGAGCTTTGATAGTGAACATCCACTATTTATTTTGTACACCTCAGGAACAACAGCAAAGCCAAAAGGAATTTTTCACACAACTGGTGGATATTTAACACAAGTTGCATATACACATCGAGCTGTCTTTGATATCAAACCCGAAACTGACGTTTATTGGTGCACCGCAGATGTTGGCTGGATTACTGGCCACTCCTACGTTGTCTATGGGCCTCTCATCAACGGAGCAACGCAATTGATGTATGAAGGAACACCAGATACGCCTCATAAAGGGCGTATTTTTGAACTTATTGCCAAATACGGCGTAACGATTTTGTACACAGCGCCCACGCTCATTCGCACATGGATGAAATGGGGAGATGAATTTCCAAACGCACATGACCTCACATCACTTCGACTTTTAGGATCAGTGGGTGAACCAATTAATCCTGAAGCGTGGATTTGGTATCGTGAAATTATTGGTGGAGATCGATGCCCAATTGTTGATACATGGTGGCAGACAGAAACAGGCGCAATCATGATTTCGCCCCTACCTGGTGTCACAAACACAAAGCCTGGATCTGCGATGAAACCACTTCCAGGAATTAGCGCAAAAATTGTTGATGATGAAGCCAATGAAGTTGCTCTAGGGCATGGTGGTTATCTCATTCTTGATCAACCATGGCCTTCAATGCTTCGCGGTATTTGGGGTGAGGAAGAACGCTACAAAGAAAATTACTGGTCCCGTTTTCCAGGAATATATTTTGCTGGCGATGGCGCAAAAATTGATGATGAAGGAGCAATCTGGTTACTTGGTCGCGTTGATGATGTCATGAATGTTTCAGGGCATCGAATTTCCACAACTGAAGTGGAATCTGCTCTTGTTTCACATGAGGCTGTAGCTGAAGCTGCTGTAGTTGGTGCGGCAGATGAAATGACGGGCCAAGGAATTGTTGCTTTCGTTATTTTGAGATCTGGGATTTCACATGCAGATGGGGACGAACTAGTGAAGCAATTGCGCGCCCACGTAACAAAGGAAATTGGCGCAATTGCGCGTCCACGACAGATTGTTGTTGTGGCAGAACTTCCAAAAACTCGCAGTGGCAAAATTATGCGCCGTCTTCTTAAAGATGTTGCTGAAAATCGTGCCGTTGGAGATTCAACAACCCTTGCAGATCCAAATGTTATGAAACTTATCTCTGCCGGATTGCACACATCAACGGAGGATTAAGAAGTAATTCCTAAGTATTTACTCGTTAAGGATTGGATTTCTTTGACGCTTTTTAACACCCCAATGTGTTTGTAGGCAACCGTTCCGTCGGCTGCGATAAACCATGTGACTGGCACACCCATTCCAAATTTTCCAGTTGTGCGCCCATCTGTATCAATTAAATTGGGCCACGTCATTGCATGCGAAATAATAAATGAGGTCGCATCTGATGGTTTAGCTTCTTCAACTGCGATACCAAGTAAGGCGATTGCAGTTTTATTCTGGGCATAAAAATCAACAAAGAGAGGAATTTCATCCTCGCACGGAGCACACCATGAACCCCAGATATTTAAAACTAATGGACCTTTGATTGAATCGAGGTTGATATTCGATTTTCCATCAAGGCACGCGAGTTCTATTCCCTTAGCAGCGGGTGATTGCTTGATTGTGGAACACGAAGAGACTATTCCGCGCGCAACTGGCTGGGCATGCGTGGAGCATGCGCTCAAAAGTAGAACGCAGATAATCGAAATTCTTTTCATCGAAAATCCTTATCTGTTTTCACAAGTAACGCCGCTTTTTTTGGATCCATCTCGCCAATTCCAACAGAGGGACACATTTTCGCAAGTGGGCACACGCCACACGCAGGTTTACGCGAATGACATATTCGGCGCCCGTGCCAAATCATTCTCTGCGATAAATTGGTCCACTCCTTTTGGGGAATCAATGCACCAACAGTATGTTCAACTTTTACAGGATCCTTCTCGTGTGTCCAACCAAAACGTCGAGCGAGTCTTCCAAAGTGAGTATCGACAGTAATTCCAGGAATATCAAAAGCGTGTCCAAGTACAACGTTTGCTGTTTTGCGTCCGACACCAGGAAGAGTGATCAATTCTTCTAAGGTTGAAGGAACCTCTCCAGCAAAGTCACTCTGCAATTTCACAGCAAGTCCCTTTAGATTGCGTGCCTTAGCGCGATAAAACCCTGTTGGATAAATTAATTCTTCGAGTTCGTGAATGTCTGCTCCAGCAAGCGCCTTTGAATTTTTATATTTCTTAAAGAGCGCAGGCGTTACTTGATTGACTCTTTTATCGGTGCATTGGGCTGAGAGAACAGTTGCGAGAAGTAATTGAAGCGGATTACTAAAATCCAATTCACAGCGAATATTGGGGTACGTCTTAGTGAGTATTCGATACATCGCCCGAGCTCTTTGCTGGGTTTCGCGTTCGAGGCTCATACGAGTAAAGTACCCCTGTGACCCCAGATGAAGATGTAGTTCGCCAGGCCCCACTTTTCACTGCTTTAGATACCGAAGCCGCGGCATCGCTTCGCGCCTCAATGGATAGCGTTCGTATCAATAAAGGTGGAGTTCTATTTGCTGAGGGCGATGAAGGCGACCATCTCTATGTAATTGTTGAGGGCAAGCTCAAGCTGGGTACATCTAGCGGTGACGGGCGTGAAAATTTATTATCAATCCTCGGACCTGGTGAAATGTTCGGCGAACTTTCCCTTTTTGATCCCGGCCCACGCACATCAACTGCTACCGCAGTCACAGACGCAAAATTACTTTCACTGGGACACGAAAAAGTTATCCCTTGGCTCAAGCAAAATCCAGAGGTTGCGCTTCAACTATTGGCTCGGTTATCACAACGTCTTCGCCGCACCAATGAAGCTGTCGGAGATTTGGTTTTCTCGGACGTTCCAGGCCGTGTAGCGAAAGCACTGATTGATCTTGGTGATCGTTTTGGAAAAGTGACCGATGAAGGTCTCTTGGTTCATCACGATCTCACTCAGGAAGAATTAGCTCAGCTCGTAGGCGCTTCTCGGGAGACAGTTAATAAAGCCCTTGCTGATTTTGCAGGAAGAAATTGGCTCAAGTTGGACGGACGTTCAGTTCTTATTACCGATGTTGAACGTCTTGGAAAGCGCGGAAAGTAAGTTCGTTAATCCGCGATTTCAACAGTAAGTTCAATTTCCACTGGTGAATTAAGTGGCAATTCTGCAATTCCAACAGCCGTTCGTGCGTGCTTACCTGCATCACCCCAGATATGAATAAATAGCTCTGAAGCACCATTTACAACGGCAGGGTGGTTGATAAATCCAGGAACACCATTGACATAACCAACAACACGAACAACTTTTGTAATTTTATTAATATCAGCAACAAGCGCCACAGCAGCAAGAGCATTAAGGGCGCAGATTTGAGCTAATTCTTTTGCGCGTTCGACAGTGACTTCGCCATCAACTTTTCCAGTTCCAGCCATTGCGCCATCAACTAAAGGAAGTTGTCCTGCTGTAAAAACTAAATTTCCTGTTCGCACTGCAGGAACGTAGGCAGCAACGGGAAGAGCAGCAACGGGAAGAGTGATTCCAAGTTCAGCTAATTTTGCTCTGACATCAGTTGTCATTTGATTTCTCTTTTCATGTAAGCGACGAGCTGTTCACCAGTTCCAGGACTAGGGATAACTTGTACAAGTTCCCAACCATCAGAACCCCATGTATCTAATATTTGTTTTGTTGCATGAGATAACAACGGGACAGTTGCATATTCGAATTTCATTAGTTTCCTCCGGTTAGCGCTGCTTTGACCAAACCTGATACGAGACCACCATCGGCTTTGCCAGCGACTTGTGGTTTTAAAACACTCATTACTTTACCCATGTCACTTGGCGCACTTGCACCAGTTGAGGCCATGGCATCTGCAATTAATTTCTTAATCTCATCTTCACTCATCTGTGCGGGCAGATACGTAGCAATAATCTCGCCCTCAGCTTTTTCAAGTGCGGCCTTATCTACGCGGCCGGCATCAGAAAATGCTTCGGCAGCCTCGCGACGTTTTTTTGCTTCCCGCGAAAGAACCGTGATGATTTCTTCATCGGTGAGAACGCGAGCAGTCTTACCCGAGACCTCTTCGTTAGTGATAGCCGATAAAACCATACGAATCGTGCCAGAAGCTATCTCGTTGCGTGAGCGAATTGCTTCCGTGAGATCGCCTTGAAGTCGTTCTTTGAGTCCCATAGGGGTATCTTCTCATGTAATGACCTACACGCTACGCCAGGCGCAGATTCCGATTCTGCCCGCAGGACACCAGCCGATTCGGATACTTCACTTTTCCGATCTGCATTTAACGCCTGCCAGAAAAATTGAAATCGCAGATATTAAATCATTCATAGATTTACAACCTGATCTGGTCATAAGTACTGGCGATTTTCTGGCTCATGTCGAAGCCGTCCCTGTCGTGCTCGATGCTCTTGATAACCTTTTAGATTTGCCAGGACTCTTTGTTTTTGGTTCAAATGATTATTTCGCTCCTAAAATTAAAAACCCATTGAGATATCTCGTGTCTGATCGAGGACGTCGCATTCATGGAGTCGAACTTCCACACCGCGACTTTGCCGAATCACTAATGGCCCGTGGGTGGAGCAATCTAAATACTTCGCGTACTCGTTTGGAAATTAATGGCACAATTATTGAAGCACGCGGAACAGATGATGCGCACCTCGACCGTGATAATTACTCTCTCGTTGCTGGAACTCCTAGTGATTCCGATATTTCCCTAGGCGTCACACACGCCCCGTATATGCGCGTATTAAATGCAATGCGTGATGACAAACTCGATGTGGTATTTGCAGGTCACACACATGGGGGTCAGGTACGACTCCCATGGTTTGGCGAGAGCAAAGCACTGACTACAAATTGTGATCTACCGAATTGGCGTGCACGAGGATTAACAAAAATTGAGAATGAACCATGGTTGCATGTATCTGCAGGCATGGGTACAAGCCCATTTACAAAAATTCGAGTGGCAAGTCCGCCCGAAGTTTCGCTAGTAACCCTTACTTCGTAAATTCAAGAGCAAGAAGTTCGGCAATTTGAGCTGTGTTAAGCGCGGCGCCTTTTCGCAAATTATCTCCACACACAAAAAGGTCTAACGCCATCGGATCATCGATGCTTTTACGCACTCGGCCGACCCAGGTGGGATCTGTTCCTACGGCATCAGCTGGTGTTGGAAATACATGATTTTCGGGATCATCAACAAGTTTTACTCCCGCGGCATTTGCAAGAATCTGCTGAGCTGCTTTGCGTGAAGGCTCTTTTTCAAAGACCGCGTGAACTGTCAATGAGTGAGTTGTTATTACAGGAACCCGCACACATGTTGCTGAAACTTTTAGGTGAGGAAGTCCCAAAATTTTTCTAGATTCATTACGAACTTTTAATTCTTCAGAAGAATACCCTTCCTCTTTTAAAGAGCCTGCCCATGGGATTACATTGAGTGCAAGTGGCGCTGGGAAAGGTCCATTCTCAGAAATTTTTGAGCGAACATCGCCAGCAATGTCACCAGCATCTGTGCCTGCGACGGCTTTGATTTGTGCGCGCAATGTATCAATTCCCGCTTGCCCTGCACCTGAAGCCGCTTGATAGGAAGAAACAACAAGTTCCTTTAGCCCGTATTCATGGTGAAGTGCACCCATGGCGACAATCATTGAAAGAGTTGTGCAGTTTGGATTAGAGATAATTCCCCGTGGACGGTTCTTAACATCCTCTGGATTTACTTCAGGAACGACTAGTGGGACGTCGACATCCATGCGGAATGCACCCGAATTATCTACGACAACAGCGCCACGCGATGCTGCTATCGGACCCCACTCTGCAGAAATTTCATCGGGAACATCAAACATTGCAACATCTATTCCATCAAATGCTTCAGGAGATAAAGCTACGACAGTGAGTTCTTCGCCACGACATGTCAGTTTCTTACCCGCACTTCTAGCTGATGCGATCAGGCGAATCTCGCCCCACACATCTTCGCGCTCTGAAAGTATCCCAAGCATGACAGTGCCTACGGCCCCTGTCGCACCAACAACAGCAAGAGATGGTTTTGTCATCGTCCAGAACCTCCATACACAACTGCTTCAACTTGATCTGCATCGAGCCCAAAAGCAGTATGCGCAGCCTTTACGGCGCGCTCTACATCAGCTTCGCGGCACACAATTGAGATTCGAATTTCAGAGGTAGAAATCATTTCAATATTGACTCCTGCTTCAGACATTGAAGCGAAAAACTTTGCAGTCACACCTGGGTGTGATCGCATTCCTGCGCCGACAAGTGAAATTTTTCCAATTGAATCGTCATATTGAATTGATTTAAAACCAACTTCACCCTGAATACGTTGCAAGATAGATGTTGCATCTGCTCCTTCTGCACGAGGAAGAGTGAAAGAAATATCTGTCAAACCTGTTGCGGCAGCTGAAACATTCTGCACGATCATGTCGATGTTGATATCTGCATCAGCGATAGCTTGGAAAATACGCGCCGCAACACCAGTGCGGTCAGGGACTCCAACAACGGTAATTTTCGCTTCGGATTTATCGTGTGCGATTCCCGAGATAATTGCTTGCTCCATGTTGCCTCCTCCAGGATGATCTCTCACCACCCATGTGCCTTCGTTGGTTGAGAAAGATGAACGTACGTGAATTGGTAAGTCATAGCGGCGTGCATATTCCACACAACGCAGATGTAAAACTTTTGCGCCGCTTGCTGCAAGTTCGAGCATTTCGTCGTATGTAACTGTTTTTAATTTGCGAGCTGCAGGTACAACGCGTGGATCTGCGCTAAATACTCCATCTACATCTGTGTAAATTTCACAGACATCTGCATCAAGGGCTGCAGCGAGTGCGACAGCTGTTGTGTCAGACCCGCCTCGTCCAAGAGTTGTGACATCTTTTGTGTCTTGTGAAATTCCTTGAAATCCAGCAACAATTGCGATTGCTCCTTCGCCCAGAGCTTCTTGGATTCGCCCAGGAGTCACATCAATAATGCGAGCGCGGCCATGTGCCGAATCGGTAATTACTCCGGCCTGGCTTCCTGTGAAAGAGCGCGCCTCATGACCCAAGTTTGAAATCGCCATGGCCAGGAGCGCCATTGAGATTCGCTCTCCGGCAGTGAGCAGCATGTCGAGTTCGCGTCCGGTTGGAATAGGGGTTATCTGATTGGCCAGATCAATGAGTTCATCGGTCGTATCGCCCATGGCGCTGACAACGACAACCACTTGATTGCCTGCGCGCTTAGTGGCCACAATTCGGGCAGCCACACGCTTCATTCCCTCGGCATCAGCAACGGATGATCCACCGTACTTCTGAACAATAAGCCCCATGGATAAAGTGTTACAGGCGAGAAGGTCTATTTTCTAACTAATTACTAAAAATCTCAAATAATGAGACGATACTGTGTATCACATAATGAGATTTTTAGGGGGGCTCGCGCCGCGGTGCGTTAGCCTCTAATTTTCACGCTCGCGAGGATTTTAGGAGATTATTAGCCCATGAAAATTAAACTCGCACTCGGTGTATTCATTCTGGCTTCTGGGCTCGTTGCAGGCGTGGTTCCGGCTAACGCGGCCGCACCTGTCAACAGTGTTGCGCCGGTGCTGAGTGGAACTAATAGCGTGGGTTCAGTTCTCACCGTGACTTCTGGAACTTGGGTCGCGGTCACGCCAAGCTATTCATATCAATGGCAGAGGTGCACAACAAATACGGAGACTCCAACTGGTTGCTCAGTAATTTCTACAACCAATCCAAATACCTACACATTGACTTCTTTTGACGTCAATAAGTACATCCGAGTTTCTGTTACCGCCCTCGACACCAATGGTGGCACAACGGTTTTCTCGAATTTTTCTGCTCTGGTAGGTGCAGCACCTTCAAATACTTCTTTGCCGGTGATCAGTGGAATCACAACTCCGGGTTCAACACTTACTGCAACTACAGGATCATGGCGAGCTCCGATTTCATCAACCTTCGAATATTCATGGTTGTCGTGTACATCTTCAACTCTTCAAAATTTGTGCTCACCAATTGGTGGAGCAGTGACAAATTCTTTCGTGCTGAGTGCGCCTTACCTTGGAAAGTACATTCGAGTCTCTGTGACAGCGAAAGACACTACGTTGCAGTTTTCAACAACTGTCACAAGTGCGGCCACTTCTGTTATTACTATTCCAGCAACATTGGTTTCTGCCCCTACGCTTTCAGGGACTGCATTCTCGGGATCAGTATTGCGAGTGACAAATGGCACATGGAGCGCAGCGATTTCAACATTTTTCTATCAATGGCAACGGTGCACCACCAATACGATTAGTGCGGTCTGTAGCGCAATCACAGGTGCCACGCAGAATAGTTATACAGCGACAAGTACGGATGTTAATAAGTACCTCAGGGTTTCAGTTACCGCCCTTAATGTAGTTGGCGGAACAACTGTATTTTCAAACTTCTCGGGTCTTATTGCCAATGTTCCTGTCAATATTTCTCTTCCAACAATTACGGGTCAGGTAGTAATCGGATCAACAGTATCTGCCACAACTGGTACATGGAGCGCGCCAGTTGCCGGCGTTTATTCCTACCTTTACGCGTGGAGTCGTTGTACAACTCAAGATGTCGGAAGTTGCACGACGATAAGCCAAGCAAGTCAAAGCACTTATGCAATTACAGCTATCGACGCTGGAAAATACATTCGAGTAGCGGTTACTGCGGTTGATCCCAATCCAATTTATCGAACAACGGTTTCAAGTGCACCAACAGCATTGATTTCGGGGCCTCCTACAAATTCAGTGGCACCCACTATCACTGGTGAATTTTTCACAACAAAAACATTGACTTCCAATAGCGGAACATGGATTTCAACTCCTGCTCCGACTTTGGCTTTGCAATGGCAGGTTTGTACTTCTGTCGTGCTCTCCACGTGCGTGTCAATCCCTGGCGCTATCACTTCAACATATGTTGTACAAGCTACTGATCAAGATAAGTACTTACGACTTCAGGTATCAGCAAGTAATTACATTGGCGGAACATTCGTCTATTCGGCTCTCACACCAGTGATTCGTAAATACGTTCCTTTGATTAATACTGTGGCGCCAAAAATTATTGGAACTCCACAAGATGGTGTAACTCTTAGCGTGGATAAGGGTCTATGGGGAGATTCGGCAAATGTCACATATACATATAAGTGGCAACGATGCACAACCGATCTCACATGTATTGATATTCCACTGGCAACGCTTGCTACCTACAAAGTTGTCACACTTGATATTGGGACGTCTTTGAAGGTCCTTGTAAGTGCCAACAATACTTTTGGCTCCACCGTTGTTCCGACCGCGAGCGTAAAAGTCGAACCACTGTTTAAAAATCTTAAGCGTGTCTCGATTACAAAAATCACCGCAAAGGTTGGCGGCAAAGCTCTGGCGGATGCAGGGCTATGGGTGTTGCCTGCATTGAATCCATCGGTTACTTACGTGTGGCAACGATGCACTACTCGTGCTGGCGCAACATGTGTAACCATTGCAAAGGCAACCAAATTGAGTTACACCTTGAGCAAACTTGATCGAGGTAAGTACATTCGATTTGGCGCCGTACCTGCGACTGCAACTAAGTGGTCCTACAGTCCTATCAGTGTGAAAATTAAATAACTTTCTAATTTTCTACTGTACGGCGGCCTTCAAATGCGCGACCAAGGGTTACCTCATCGGCATACTCAAGGTCACCACCAACAGGCAGGCCACTTGCTAGACGTGAAACGCTTATTCCAAGTGGGGCAATGAGGCGTGCCAAATAGGTCGCAGTTGCTTCGCCTTCAAGATTTGGATCGGTAGCAAGGATTACTTCGGTAATTGATGAGTCCGCCAAACGCGCCATGAGTTCACGAATACGCAGTTGATCTGGACCGATTCCATCAATCGGACTAATTGCTCCACCTAGCACGTGGTACTTGCCTCGAAATTCACGGGTGCGCTCAATAGCAATGACGTCTTTGCTTTCTTCTACTACGCATATTTGGGCAGCGTTACGACGAGGATCACGACAGATGCGGCATTCACTTTCTTCTGAAACATTTCCGCATTGAGTACAGAACTTCACGCGTTCTTTTACTGTGCGAATGGAATCAACGAGAGCTGAAGCGACCTCTGAGTCAGATTGTAAAATGTGAAATGCGATTCGTTGTGCTGATTTCGGTCCAATTCCAGGAAGGCGACCAAGTGCGTCAATGAGATCTTGAATTGCACCTTCATACATTCCGCTCATCTATTTACTTCTCACGAATTACTTGTGCGCCTAATTCGCGGGCAAGAAGCGCCGAACCAGAAAGTTGGGTCTCATCCCCTGGAGCTTCATCTACCCGAGTCGCTCGCGCTTGCGGTGTATTTGGATTAATGGATGGATCAACAACCATCTCAATCTTTCGATCGAGCCCTACAACATCAATAAATGCTTGACGTAAAATTACATCGCTCTCAGATCGAATGAAAGAATCTCGAGCACCTGAATTTACGATTCCGATTGTGATGTTTTTATCGTCAACTCCAAGAATCTGAGCACTGGCACTCAGGAGAGACCACGTAAGTCGGCGACGCTTCTTTACATCCTCAATAACATCTGGCCAGATGCGTCGAAGTCCAGATATATCCATAGAGCCAATTGGTTCGGCTTTAATAGTTTCTTTCTTTATTGCCACAGGTGCTTCATGTATTGCTTCCGCAACTGCTGGCGCAACAAAATCAGGAACACTCGCGCGCTGTGGTGCAGGAGCTGCTGCGCGAACGGGAACCGCAGGTTGTGTAGACATAGGAGCTAAGTTTTCTGCACGCTCTAGTCTTTCAATACGCGTAAGAAGTCCACTTTCAGAAGTATCGCCAATGGGTAACAAGATACGGCCGCAGATAAGTTCGAGAATCAATCGTGGCGCAGTAGCTCCGCGCATTTCAGTAAGCCCTTGCGCTGCGATATCAGCTGCGCGCGATAGTCCTGCGGCGCCAATACGTTGTGCTTGATTGCGCATTCTTTCCAATTGATCGTCAGGTAACTCGCGAAGAATAGTGTTGGCATTTGTTTCAGCAAGCGCACTAACAATCATCAGATCGCGCAAACGTTCGAGAAGGTCACTCGTGAACCGTCGAGGGTCATGGCCAGATTCAATTACTCGGTCAACAGTTTGAAAAAGTGTTGCTCCATCATGTGCAGCAAGGGCATCAACTGCGTCATCTAGTAAGGCACCATCTGTAAACCCAAGGAGTTGAATCGCAATGTCATAACTGACGCCATCAACGCCTGCGCCTGCAAGGAGTTGTCCGAGCACAGAAAGTGCATCACGCACAGATCCTCCGCTTGCACGTACAACAAGTGGAATCACTCCTTTAGCAACAGTTACGCCTTCTGCGTTACAAATCTTTTCGAGATGCGCCGCAAGGATTCCAGGTGGAACTAATCGAAATGGATAATGATGTGTACGAGAACGAATTGTTGAAATTAACTTCTCAGGTTCTGTTGTTGCAAAAATAAAAATTACGTGAGGAGGTGGTTCTTCAACGACTTTAAGAAGAGCGTTTGCAGCTCCCGGCCCAAGCTGATGCGCTTCATCAATGATATAAATTTTGTATTTACTATTTACTGGAGCAAAGAAAGCTTTATCGCGAAGATCGCGTGCGTCATCTACTAATCCGTGAGTTGCCGCATCGAGTTCGATTACATCGATTGAACCAGGACCATTAGCAACTAAGTCTTTACATGACTGACACTCCCCACAGGGATTTGGTGTCGGACCTTTTTCGCAATTGAGTGAACGCGCCATGATGCGAGCGCTCGAAGTTTTTCCGCAACCACGTGGACCGCTAAACAAATATGCGTGATGGGTTCGATCTGCCGAAAGTGCATTAGAGAGTGGCACAGTGACATGTTCTTGCCCGATGACATCTGCAAAGACTGAGGGGCGATATTTACGATACAGAGCTAAAGACATCGCATCCCTTTCCTTAGAGGACCCCTCGTGCACCCATCAGAGCGCACCTACCCTTGCTGTATTCCTACCCTGGGGGAGTTCGGTGCGGTAATGCCGCACGAGGGATCTGGTCTAATCATAGTTAGAGCACCGCTAGAGTTCTCACCCTCAGGAGGATTCGCATAGCGGCCGAGTGCGCACGCTTGGAAAGCGTGTAAAGGGCAACCTTTCAGGGGTTCAAATCCCCTATCCTCCGCTGGACCTACTTACCTAGGGAATGAGAGACCCACATGCTTGGAATACTCTCGTTGAAAGATGGCCGGACCTTGCAATGGGCCGACAATGGAATCGATTCTGATTCTGCGCTGATCTTTCATCACGGCACAACAATTGCTCTAGATGTGTGGCAATCATGGCTCGACGATGCGGCATCGCACAATAAACGCGCAATAGCAGTGAATCGTCCTGGTATCGGGCAAAGCAGTCGCTTTCAAGGACGACGAATCATCGATGATGTCAGCGATACGCGTGAACTTCTAGAGCATTTAAAAATAAAATCATTCGTATCTATTGGTTGGTCGGGCGGTGGGGCTCGCGCACTTGGCACAGGTCTAATTCAAGGGTGTATTGCAGTTCATACAATTGCCGGAATTTCACCTATTAACTTTGACGATGCCGAAAGCATTACGTGGTTGTCTCCAGAGCGAGGCAGCAAGATTGAAAACTTCCTCCAAGATTTTGGTGCAATTCTTGAAGATCGTAGGATTCAATATGAAGAGGACCTTGCAGTCACACATGAATCCTTGCTTGAAATTATCTCTGGACTTCCTAATTTTGAATTACACCACGATAGATATCTTAAGTTCTCACACGATCTCTTCAATGCAATTGCTCCAACTTTAGTCAACGGCCCAGAAACGGATTGCGATGATTACCTCGCCAATATTTCCTCATGGGGATTCACTCTTCTGGAAGTAAACGTTCCAGTCACTTTATGGCACGGAGAAATAGATGAAGATGTAGTTCTTGATCGAGGGAAATTTCTAAATTCACAACTTCCTCAATCCAAGTTGAATACCTTCGATGACCAAGGACATGTCACCATTGTGCTTGAAAAACGCGATGAGATCTTAACGGCGGCTATTCAGGCTCTTGAGAATATTTAGATTCTAGAGGTCTCGATTTTTATTTAAGGCATTCGTAAATAGAGTCTCGGTGTGCTTCTGAGAGACCTCGAAAAAAAGGCAGCCCGAGAGTTTGATCAGATATTTCATCCGTGTTTGGAAATGTTAAACCCTGCGTAAATTCATTAAATATTGTCATTTTGTGGCAGCCCTGAGACCACCAATCTCTTGATTGAATTCCGGCAAATGATAATTTCTGAATTACTTCTATTTTTCTTTCGGGACTTTCGAAATCCACTATCCAGTATGGGTTTGCGCCTGGTTGTCGCCTTGAAAAAGATTTGAGTCTTAAGTCAGCCTCGATTGAGTTTGTTAGGTCTCGTGCCTGTTGCCAATCACTAAATTCTGTCTCGATTAGATCCAGTGAAGAAAGTCCAAATGCTGCTGAAATTTCAGACATTTTCGCATTTGTCCCACTAAAGTCTGAATTTCGATTTCCGGAAAAACCAAAGTTTATCCATGCTCTATATTCTTGCGCAGCAGCAGGACTTCCAAATACGGAAATTCCACCCTCGCCAATTCCCAATACTTTGGTCGCATGTAAGGAGAAAACAAATACCCAGTTTGGTTTTATTCTTGAAAGGTCTAGATTTCTATTTCCAAGCGAAGCAGCTGCATCAATAATCACATTTTCAAATTCATATACTTTCGAGTCAATTATTTCTGAACCAAAAGGCAATACATACATTAGGCCTTGCTCATATGTATTGGGTATAGCGGAGACATCCATTTGCCAATTGTTAGGATCAATATCATTAAACACAATTTTCTTTCCAGCGTTCAAAACAGCAAGTGCTGGCGCAGAGAATGTGTAACTTGGAACATTAAAAATATTAGCCTTGCTGAGCCTGACAGCTCCCTCAAGAGCAAGGGTTGCACTTGAACTTGCAACAACTAATTGTGGATCTACATGCAAATAGTCAGCATATCTTTCCTCTAATTTATTGATTAGCGGGCCGTTGTTGGTATATACCCCATTGGAATAAACCTGTGACAGGTAACCATAAACATGGTCAAGTGGAGCGAGCAGGGGCCTCATCACGGGTATTGAAGGTGTATTCACTTAGTGTTAATCCTTAATAACTCGAGCAGGATTGCCAACAACAGTCTGTCCGGCAAGTACATCGTGAATAACCACTGCACCTGCCCCAATTACTGCACCTGGGCCAATTTCTAAGTTATGCAGAACGGTGGAGTTCGCACCGACTAAAACGTTTGCACCAATTTTTGAGGATCCTAGAATGCAAGCCGAGGGTGCAACATGTGTAAATTCGCCAATTCTCACATCATGTCCGACATTTGCACCACGGTTAATAACGCAATTTCTCGCCAAATAAGCCGATTGACCAATAATCGATGATGTATTTACAAACACACCCGACTCTACAGTCGCATTACTTGCGATATCTGCGTTAGGGCTCACAAATGCTGGAAAATCTCTGAATCCAAGTTCTATTGCATGAAGCATTGCGATTTTTCGATATTCCGGTGTGACAATGGAAATAACAATCGGCAAACCAAAATGAAATTTTTCTAATTCATTAGAATGAAAAAAGGTTTCTGTATTTTGTGATTCACCTTTGGGAAGATTATCTACGTACAGGGGATTTAGGCTTAAACTTTTCGCGACTTCGCAAAAGTCACCAAAACTTGCTGACCGAACACCGAAGAATAAGATTTCACTTTTCTTGTTACTCATCCCGTTAATCAAGCCCGAATTAACTCTTTGAATTCTGATGCTTTCATTACTTTTTTACCAAGAGCACTCGCCACCTTAAGAGACTCTGAGAGTAGATCCAAGTTTGTAGGCTGGTGCTCGGGGTTTCTGTTATTTTTAATGTTATCCTCCAAGCCAACACGAATGCCATTATTAGACACCATTCCAAGTACATTAGCAACGAACTGGCTCTTGGCGATTCCGCCGACTTGAATAACGGACTCCTCTGGAAGCTCTGATAAAAGATTCCCTAGTGTATTGAAGTTTGCTGGCGCTGAAAATGAGTTTCCAAGTATTAGATTCACAATGTATGGGGGCTTTAAAAGATCACTGGCAATCAAGTAGTGCATATAGTTAATCATTCCAAAGTCAAAAATTTCTAACTCTGGTTTGATGCCATTTTCATTCATGTTTTCTAATAATCTTAAAATTGTGTCGGGTGAATTGATGCTAGCTGTTTTCTTAAAATTCAAACTCGACAATGTCAAGGACGCCATGTCAGGTTTCAAATCCCCTGAAATTCTTAGGACATCACTTCTCTTTGAATAGTCCTCCCAATCGCGTCCGGACGTTGTGACACAAATTGCCAGGTCTTCACTGACCGTACTTTTTATTCCTGAAATAATGTCTTCGTAGTACTTCTTTTCCCAGACAGGGTTTTCTTCATCGTTTCTAGCGTGAAGGTGGACACTCGTGATTCCCAGTTCATAGCATTCTCTTATTTGGGAAACAATGTCTTGAGCAGAGATAGGCACATTGGGATTATCAGTTCTTTTGGGTACTGCACCTGTCGGGCAGAGAGAAACCGTTATATCCCGATCTGAAAAATTAATCTTCATCCCAGAAACCCTACACTTCTATAATATAGTTTACAAAGTGTGAGTATAGAACTAATTCAGTCTAAATACATGAGGTGTCATGAAATTTCTCTTAGATTTCGAAAATGCAGAATTGTGGGGCAGCACCGACACAAACGTACAGGTATGTGTTTTAGTCAATACATTCAATCACGAAAAATATATTGAACAGTGTCTCAATTCAATTGTTACTCAGAATGTAAATTTCTCTTTTAAAGTAATTGTGCATGATGATAATTCAAATGATTCAACCAGGGATATTCTTCTGACTTTCTATAAGGCTTATCCTGATATTTTTTTACTAATCCTCGAGCGAGAAAATCAGTGGGAGAAGGGGATTTCTAACCTAGCCATGCTCCTTCCCTGGATAGAGTCTGAATATGTAGCCCTATGTGAAGGTGACGATTATTGGAACTCGAACGATAAATTGCAGGTTCAACAAGAACTACTTTCTTCAAATCGAGATATTTCTTTGTCTTGTCATGCTGTTGAAATACTAAATGAACGGGAAGATGAAAATTATGCATTGGGTCTCAGAAACGCCTTGGCTAATTTTCCAATTCAAGACCCGGAACTAACTCTAGGTCGTGGAAATTTTATAATGACGTGTTCAGTTATGCTTCGTAATAATATTATTGAGAGAAGTTATTTAGCAGGAATCCACTCACTTCTACCTGTTGATTGGTTAATATTCGCGGCTTTAGCTGAAGGCGGCCGTATTAACTACTCCCCAAATGTCATGGCAACATATCGAATACACGAAAGTAGCGCTTGGTCTAGTGAGGATCCAGGTATTAGGCTCGCTAGAAGTGTGCAAACTCATTGGTATTTAGCTGGTGGATTAAGAGGTTCAGTTGGCGAAGAGGCTCGCGTCTTTTTGAGACAAAGAACTAATAAACCAAGATCTAGATTCCGCTGGTTGCGGAAGTATTTGCAGAGTTTTTAGGGTTCTATGCCAAAGTACCTCTTGGCAGACCATCATCAACTCCTATTTCAGACAATAAACTGATACTCAACTTAAAATGTTAAGTATGAGTGATTTTATTCGAGATTGATCCACTCGTCTCTTCATAAAATCAGGGATAATTTTTTTAATTATTATTAGTATTGTAAGAATATTTCCTCTAAAAGGTCCGATTGGAAATAAGAATAGTTTTCCTATCATTTTTGATCTGAGTTCCGGTTCGTAAAACGAGCTCGAAATACCGGTGCCAAACGTCGGAATCTCTAATCCACGCAAGACCCGAATAGCACCAATGAGATTCCACTTTGAAAGATAATGTAAAAATAGTCGGCTAGGTTCGTACACAACTTTAGGGACATGAAAAACAAGTGAAGTATCGAATTCTTCCGCTTCCCTCCATATTGAGCCGAAAGGTATTTTGAAATCAAAGAAAACGTGATGCCACACATTTGGACGTATATCGAATTCAAAAATCTTATGCTCCTGGTTTTGAGAATCAAACACCATAGAGATGTTTGCAAATCCATTGATTTCTGTAGCTGCGCCAATCCGCGTGAGTTGGGGTACAAAATCTAGATTTGAAGGAAATAGATATGTTCGAGATATAGAGGGTCCAAAAGTTGAGATTTCACTTTCTACCTTTGAATACAACCAAAAGAGTAACTTTCCGTTTTTATAATATGCTTCAATTCCAATTAATATTCCATCTACATACTCCTGAAGCACAATAGGGAACCAGTTTGCCGCAAGTGATTCCAAGTCAAGCATGAAACCTGGATCAAGCGTTTTTATAAATGCACCTCCGCCGTGGGAATCCCCTTTAATAATCATCTTTTTATCAAATTTAATAGCTTCTGTACTATTTGAATTTCGAAGAACAAAAGTCTCTGGAAACTGGATCTGTAAGTCTTTAAGACTTTCAAACTGACCAACTTTTGAACCTAACATACTGAAGTACTTCGGATTTTTTACAGGTAGCAAGTGTTGTTTAAGATTTAACGGTATCTCCATCTTGCTAAATTCGCGCATTATTGAGTCAGATGACCAAAGAAAGGTTCCGGATAGAGAGAAGAGAAATTCGCTGTGAGAAAGTAATTCCTCTAAGAATTCTGTTTGCGAATTATTTGAAATCTTGATTATCGAATCTATCCAACGACTCTTGAGAAGGGTCATCCCTGGCGCGCCAATCACCAAAATTTTGAAGCCTGAACCCTTAAGCGGCCTCGGCAGGTTTATTAATATGCTGTCGGCATTACCGATAAGAATGAAGTCGAAATCATTTTCCAAAATCTTAATTCTCTGTGTACTTTCAGATCTAGATCTCAACGCCGATATATTTTGTTTCTAAGAATTCGTGAATTCCATCAAAGCCACCTTCTCGACCAAGACCACTTTGTTTAACTCCTCCAAATGGCGCGGCTGGATCTGAAATAACCCCCCGATTGATTGCAACCATTCCTGACTCGAGAGCTTCGGCAGTGCGAATGGCTCGTCCAAGGTCTTGTGAAAAGACATAACTAATGAGCCCAAAATCGGTGCCGTTAGCAAGAGCAATAGCCTCTTCATCGGTGTCAAAAGTAACGATTGGAGCAACAGGGCCAAATACTTCGTGATTGAGAATGTCATTGTCTTTATCAACACTAATAACCGTTGCGGGATAGAAAGCACCTTCTCCGTCAGGAGTTTTTCCGCCAGTATGAATAGTTCCACCGGCAGTGACTGCTGCATCAACAAGTTCCGCAATTTTGTTACGTTCCTTAAGTGAAACGCTTGCGCCAAGTTGAATTCCGGAATCGGTACCGCGACCCATAACAAGTGAAGACATCGCTTGTGAAAATTCGGAAGTGAATTGATCAGCGATACTTCTATGGACATAAACGCGATTGGCAGCTGTGCATGCAGCACCGCCATTTCGCATTTTTGCAAGCATTAGCCCTTGTACCGCCGAAGACACATCGGCATCTTCTAATACTACAAACGGTGCGTTTCCACCGAGTTCCATAGAACAGCGAATCACTCGATCTGCAGCTTCGCGAATAAGTACGCGGCCGACCTCGGTTGACCCTGTAAAAGATAAGTTCTTCAAACGCGGATCATGCAACATAGCCGAGATAGACGGTCCTGTTTTCTGAGGCAAAATTATATTGAGTACGCCCTTGGGTACTCCTGCGCGTTCCATGATGTCAACAATTGCAAGCGCTGTCAGCGGAGTTTCTGTCGCGGGCTTTAAAATCATTGTGCAACCAGCTGCGATTGCAGGACCAATCTTGCGAGTTGCCATCGCTGCAGGAAAATTCCAAGGAGTGATGAGAAGTGATACTCCGATTGGTTGGTGTGTTACGAGAATTCTCTTGTCGCCACTTGGAGATTTACGAAAATCACCTGGTACCCGGACGGTCTCCTCAGCGAACCAGCGGAAAAATTCCGCAGCATAAAGAACTTCGCCTTTGGCATCAGAGAGGACTTTGCCGTTTTCGCGAGATACGATGGTTGCAATCTCATCAGCTTCGGCAATCATAATTTCAAATGCTTTACGTAATATTTCAGAGCGCACACGAGGGGCTGTCTTTGCCCAACTAGCGGCGGCGCGATCAGCAGCGGCAAGGGCAGCTTCACATTGCTCTTCCCCCGCAAGGGCTACCTCCGCAATAACACTGCCATCACTCGGGTCGATAACTGGCAAAGTTGCAATTCCATCAACCCATTGTCCGTCTATATACATCTGTGTGCGCATAAGATGAGCCTACTGAATGGATAATAGAGCGCGCTACCTATGGCGCTTTTTAAAGGAGTACAAGTGGCTAAGTCTTGGACTGATGGAGCGGTAGCGCCTGTTGCACTTCAGGAGCATGCACATTTAGAGGACCCCGTCACTTATAAAATAAAAAGGCGGCTACTTGGATCTGCATTAAATCGCCACTCACTCAGTCATCAAAGGCTCGATAAGAAATACGCGCTTGGGATTCTTTCTTCGGACTGTATCTCTTCCTCGGCTTACGGCAGTGAACAGATTCTTATTGCACTCCTTCCAGCATTTGGATTAGCTGCATTCACAATTCTCATGCCTATGACCGCGGTTGTGATCGGAATTCTTATTTTGATCACTCTTTCGTACCGTCAGGTGATTGAGGTCTATACAAAAACTGGTGGCGCATACATCGTAGCTCGTGACAATTTCGGTCCGGTAGTTGCACAGATTGCTGCAGTTGCATTGATGCTCGATTACATAGTCACGGTCGCAATTCAATCCTCTGCCGGTGTTGCAGCAATTGTCTCTACTTTTCCTGAAGTTTCTTCGTGGAAAGTTCCTATGACTCTCGCAGTAATTGTTTTATTGACATATGGAAACCTTCGTGGAGTAAAGGAAGCTGGTAAAGCATTTGCTCTTCCCACCTATCTCTTTCTAGGTGCTATGTCAGTTGTCTTTATTTGCGGCCTATACAGATACTTCTCTGGAAACTTGCCAGTACTCGATACCAATCTTCCTGGTGCCGTCCAAGTTGGGCAGCCAACAGGACTTCTGACTTTCGCTGCAATCTTTATTTTGCTTCGTGCTTTTGCCAACGGTGGTTCATCGTTAACAGGTCTTGAAGCAATTTCTGATGGTGTTGCGCTCTTTAAAGCACCTGAACATGTCAACGCGAAGCGCACACTCGTGGTGATGAGCACCCTCCTTGGAACTCTGGTTCTTGGAGTTTCTTGGTTTGCACATCAAATTCATGCAATGCCATATGAATCTGGAACTCCAACAGTCATTTCTCAAATTGCTAAAGCAGCCGTTGGAACTGGTGTATTTGGAAGCGTGATGTTCGTATTCGTGCAGCTAGCAACAATGCTAATTCTTTTCGCTGGAGCGAACACCACCTATAGCGCTTTTCCATTGCTAGTTAACTTTGTTGCAACTGATGGGTACCTGCCACGCCAACTAACAAAGCGTGGCCACCGTCTGGCATTCTCCAATGGAATTCTCTTGCTTTCAGGAGGTGGAATTCTACTTGTTCTCTTTACGAAAGCATCAGTTGAGCACTTGGTCGCGTTTTATGCCTTAGGAGTGTTCACTGGATTCACTCTTGCAGGCTTTGGCATGACGCGTCACACGTTACGCACCCGTCCAAAATCATGGCGAATCAAGGCGCTCATCAATGCTGTGTCAGGCAGCGTATCCCTCGTTGTCGTCATTATTTTCTCAGTCGTAAAATTTAGTGAAGGTGCTTGGATCGTATTAGTTAGCGCGCCAATCCTTGTTATTACTTTCCTACGCTTGCGAAGTCAATATACGCGTGAACAAAATGCACTTAACGTTAAAAAAGAACAAGAACGAGCAACATCGATTGCCCGCCACGATGTCACGGTACTAGTCGATAACGTTGATATTGCAACAGTTCGCGCAGTTCGATATGCACGTAGTTTGAAACCAAGAAATCTTGCGGCAGTGCACTTCGTAATCGATGATGTTAGAGCGGAACAAATTCAAAAGGCATGGGCAAGTTCTCACGCACTCGATGATGTAACCCTTGAGCTCATAGATTGTCCCGATCGCAGACTTGCTAATTCAGCTCTCGATTACGCAATTAGAATGACAGATAAGCCAGATGTTGAATTAACTCTGCTCTTGCCTCGTCGTGCGTACGGTCGTTTCTTCGGGCGTTTGCTACATGATCAAACAGCTGAAGAAATTGCAGCCCCGATATCTCAACTTCCTCGCGTTGTTGCAACCATTGTTCCATTTGATGTGAATCGAATCATTTCCGGTAGCGAACTAGAGATACATGACTCACATGAATCTAAGCCAGTTGAAGAAAAGAACACTATTCCAACTCCTCCTCTTCGTCAGAACTCGCCAACAGTAGAACCGGTAAGTCACTATGCAGAAAATATGACGCCGATAGGTTCTATCGAATGGCGCAAACGAGCACATGTTCAAGGGCAAGTGACTTCAATCAAGTCAGCTCCCCGTGATTCTGCTCCGGTTTTAGAGATTGAACTTTGGGATCAAACTGGCGGCGTGACGCTTCAATTCTTGGGGCGTAGAGAAATTGTTGGGCTCGAAGTTGGGTCACAATTAAGGGCAGAAGGCATGGTGGGTGAAACTGATGGAGAACTCATTATTTTAAATCCATCATATGAATTACTCGCATAAATAATTAACCAGCGGTGGCGGTGGGATTTGAACCCACGGTTGAGTTTCCCCAACACACGCTTTCGAGGCGTGCTCTTTTGGCCGCTCAGACACGCCACCAGTGATGACGATACAGCAGTGGTTATTCTCTAAAGAAATCGGTTAACAACTGCGCGCATTCATCGGCTAAAACTCCTGCTCGTACCTCGACCGTATGTATTGAACGCGGATCTCGCAAAACATCCCACACTGAACCAACAGCGCCAGCCTTTTCATCCCATGCACCAAAGATAAGGTTTCCAATTCGAGACTGAGCAATTGCACCGGCACACATTGCACACGGTTCTAGTGTTACAACGAGAGTATGTGAATCTAATCTCCACCCATTATTTGCCGCGCTTCGAATGGCGACTATTTCAGCATGTGCAGTCGGATCTCCGAGCGCTTCTCGTTCATTCTTTCCTGTTGCAACAATTTCGCCTTCAGGATTTAGAATTACCGCTCCGACTGGAATATCTCCCGTGACAAGAGACTCTTGCGCGATTGCAATAGCAGCGCGCATTGCATCTTCTGGGATCACAGCTCGAGGAGTTCTGAAAATTGTTCGCTAAAACCAAGTCGTCCGGCGATGGCTTCTAATTGTTCATCTGGAAAAAGCTCTGCATCATCACAGAGGGCTGCTATTTCCATATGATTCATTCCAAGATCAGCAAAAATATCTAAATACCCCGCAGGAAATGGATCTTCATCATCTTCTGGCATATCAATATCGTTGAGTTCTAAAAATTCTGAAGCAACTGCATAATCCAGGGCACATGTGATGTCACTGAGGAACATCGTGATGTGGGAACCTAGTACTCGAATTAAAATGAAGAATTCCTCATCTATTGCAATCATCGCGATGGCACCACCATTTGTTTGCTGCGCACTCAACTGTTCAATGATATGAGGCAGGTCATGTGCATCTGGCAATAGGGCTAAAGTCCATCGTCCATCCTCGTGCCAAGCAGCGATGGCTATATCTACGTCGTTAATGAGATCTGAGTTACTGACTTCAACCATTTCTCACCCCTCTCGCCGACAATTAGAACATAACAATCTTGACACTCATTGGCAGAGAAAGAAAGCCCTGTAGGCTACCCAGCATGAAAGTACACGTGGCTAACCACCCTCTTATTTCTCATAAATTAACTCACTTACGCGATAAGGGCACTGATTCGCCAACATTTCGAAGACTCGTTGAAGAACTAGTAACACTTCTAGCCTACGAGGCAACACGAGATGTTAGAACGACAGAAGTAACAGTGGAGACCCCCGTTACGCAAACAACTGGATTGATAATGGCACAACCTCGTCCCGTAGTTGTTCCCATTTTGCGCGCAGGCCTTGGAATGCTGGAGGGCATGACAAAACTCCTTCCAACTGCAGAGGTCGGATTTCTCGGAATGGTTCGTGATGAAACAACTTTGCAAGCGAGTACGTACGCAAATCGCCTTCCAGAAGATCTAGCGGGGCGCCAATGTTTCGTCCTAGATCCAATGCTTGCAACTGGTGGAACACTCGTTGCAGCCTTTAACTTTCTTATCGAGCGCGGCGCAACTGAAATTACTGCAATCTGCATACTTGCAGCGCCAGAAGGTATTGACGTTCTCGAAAAGGCTTTCACCAATAGCAATATTCCAATTACGATCGTAACTGGAGCGCTTGATGAAAAATTGAATGAACATGGATATATCGTCCCTGGCCTAGGTGACGCTGGCGATCGACTGTATGGAGTTGTATAAATGGCCTCAACTAGTCCAGGGTATGGAATTACAATCCGCGTTGAGGGTAACCCTGCAGCGCAGCCAATTGCACTCATTACAGCAACGATTGCCCAAGCGGGAGCAACGATTACTGCTCTTGACGTAACTGATTCTCAGCTCGACAAAGTTGTCATTGACGTCACGTGTGACACCATTGATTCAGCACATGCCGATCAAATCACTAAGGCACTTGGTGAACATCCGGGTCTTATTGTGCGAAAGGTTAGCGATCGAACATTCCTTTTGCACCTTGGAGGAAAGCTAGAAGTTCATTCAAAAGTTCCTTTAAAAACACGTGACGATCTTTCGCGTGCATATACCCCTGGGGTTGCTCGAATTTGCCAAGCAATTGTTGATGATCCCTCCGATGCCAGACGACTAACTATCAAGCGAAATACAGTCGCTGTTGTCACAGACGGTTCAGCAGTATTGGGACTTGGAAATATAGGTCCCGCTGCAGCACTCCCTGTAATGGAGGGGAAAGCCGCGCTTTTTAAGCGCTTTGCAGATGTGGATGCATGGCCTGTCTGTCTTGATACACAAGATGTTGATGAGATTGTGCGTACAGTTCAATTGATTGCTCCTGTATATGGTGGCATTAACCTTGAAGATATTTCAGCTCCTCGATGCTTCGAGGTTGAAGCAAGACTTCGTGAACTATTAGACATTCCTGTTTTTCACGATGATCAACATGGAACAGCGATTGTGGTACTTGCCGCACTACGCAACTCACTTAAATTAGTAAATAAGAATCTTTCAGATATTAAAATTGTCCTTAGCGGAGTCGGTGCGGCAGGTAATGCAATTTCTCGTCTCCTTATATTAGAAGGTGCAAAAAATATTATTGGGTTTTCAAAAAGTGGAGTTATCACTCGACAAATGCATAGCGAAGATCAAATGCAGCAGTGGTTCATTGAACATAGCAATCCAAATAATTTTGTTGGAACGATGGGTGAAGCACTTGTGGGCGCGGATGTATTTATTGGAGTAAGTGCTCCTAATGTCATTGTTGAATCAGACGTAGCAGCAATGGCGCCTGGTTCCATCGTCTTCGCACTCGCAAATCCTGATCCAGAAATTGATCCAGCGATTGCACGAAAGTATGCCTCAGTTGTTGCGACAGGTCGCAGTGATCAACCAAATCAAATCAATAACGTACTTGCATTCCCTGGAATTTTCCGTGGTTTACTTGATGCAAATGCAAATAAGATCACTGATGAGTTACTCGTTGCAGCAGCAAATGCGATTGCTGATTGCGTTAAACCCGATCAACTCAACACTTCATTTATTGTTCCAAGTGTTTTTGATCCGAACGTAGTCACGGCGGTGGCAACAGCTGTAAGGAATTGCGTTTGATTGAGTTCGCTGCTTCATTTGATTCACAAATGGCATCGTTAGCGCCTTTTTTTCTTTACATTGTTGCAGGCGGGTTAATTTTTCTTGAAACCGGAGTTCTTCTGGGGTTTTTCTTACCTGGAGATTCGCTTCTTTTTAGCGCGGGGCTGGTGGCTGCCTCTCATGGAGACATCAACATAGTCATCCTTGTGATCGTCATTTTTCTCGCAGCGTTTCTCGGAGATCAAGTGGGGTATGTGCTCGGACGAACCATTGGGAGACCGTACCTCGAGCGACATCCTTCTCCACGTATTCAAAGGATGATCACACGGTCAGAGGCTTTTTATGAGCAGACCGGCTGGTGGGCTGTTGTCGCCGCTCGATTCTTTCCTTGGATTCGCACATTTGTACCCCCAATTGCAGGGGCCGCCAAAATGAATTACTACAAATTTCTCTCGGCAAATGCTCTCGGCGCACTTTTGTGGGGAGTTGGTATCACCTTGGCTGGCTTTTATGCAGCCACGCTTCCCTGGGTGAAAACTTCAAGCTACGCGATCGCAGCATTTTTTATCAGTGCTTCTATTTTTTCTGTAATTTGGAACTACTTGCGCCGCCCACCACAACTCCGAGATAAGTCATAAAAATTCCAGTTACGAGATAGGTGCTCACATGAACACCTTGTGTTGGTGAGTAGAAATCGATAAGAAGTGATCCCACTAATTGGCCGCCAACACTAAATAGCGTAAATGTCAGAACTCCTAGGTGCTGGACGATTGTAGAAGTAAATGCAACATATACAACACCAATAACGCCGCCTGTATAAATCCACCATGGCCCCGATGGAAGCGTAACGATATTAATTTTTCCAATGGCAGCACCAGTGAGTAGGAGAATTATTATAAGTGAAGTTCCTGTGACAAAGTTGAAAAGTGAAGTTGTGAAACTTTGCTTGGAATGCTCATTAATTTCTCCGTTGAGTGCGCGCTGGACTCCGACAATTGCACCTGCCAGCACCCCGACACTTACAGCGATGAGAGATAGATTTCGTGCCTCGATTCGATCGAGTACAGAGATAAGAACAGCAACCACTGTTACGAGTGCAGCTCCAATTCGACGCCTAGAGATTAATTTCTTGCCCCCGCCTGTTAATCCAATTCGATCTACGATAAGTGAAACCGCTGTTTGTCCGGCGATCGATGCAACCGAATAAATGGCAACACCAATTAAAGGGACAATTTGTGTTTGCACCGCAACGAAACTTCCTCCGAGAGCGCCAGCAAGAAGTCTCCATCTTTTGAGATCGCCAGCTCTGACGGCAACCTGAATCCTTCTTAACCCAGATTTAATCCCTGGATGAAAGAAAGAGATGATTGCAATAATCACTAAACCAGAACCAAAAGAAACGAGCGCCGCTTCAAGCCCATTACCTAAACGAGAGGAGAGTTCTCCGTTAGCCCGAGCTTGAAACGCGATTAGTACTCCCGAGAGCGCAGCTAAGAAATCTAAGCGCATCTATTAGTGAGTTCCGTGAAATTCTCTTTTGTCAGCAATCCAGTCCATCAATGCAAAAAGTACGCCTGAGGCCACAAACGTTAAGTGGATGATAATTCTCCACTTTGTGCCATCTCCCACGTGATCCTCGCCTGACAACTCAATGAAGTCCTTGAGGAGCTCTATGACAGAGATTGCAACCAACGATCCAATTAGTTTAATTTTTAGTCCGCTGAAATCAATTGTTCCCATCCAATGAGGGCGATCTTTGGATTCAACCGCTGCATCAATTCTTGAAACAAAGTTTTCATAGCCTGCAAAAATAACCATAAGGATTAGATTGGCTAGCAAAGTGAGATCAAGTAATGCAAGTAGATCTAAGGTGAAAGTATGTGCATCTGTATCGCCAATGTGTTCAGCTATGTGAACGAATTCGATAATAAATCGATAGCTCAGCAGTGCCAAAGCTCCGACTAAACCAACATAGAGCGGAGAGAGAAGCCAGCGGGAGCGGAAGAGGGTAAGTTCAACAGCGTGAATTACTTTATTCATAGGAATAACTTTATCTTAGAGACCTAAAAGATGTGTCGCTTCGAGCCATTCATCTTCCCGTGTGTTCTTCTCTGTGCGAATCGTTTCTATTTCACTCGCAATTTCTGCCAAGCGATCTGAATCAAATGCACATTTCTCTTGTTCAATAAGAAGACCCTCTATCCGTTCATCAGCTTTTTCAATCTGTCGTTCAAGGCGTGTGACGTCCTTTTTTAATTGCCTTTGTTGCGCTGCACTTGAATTGCTTTTCTCCGCGGAATTAGAGCCACTTCCCTTTGCAATGTCAGCAGCTCGTTGCTCCAAATATTGGTCAACACCCCTAGGCAGATCCCGAAGGTGTCCATCTCCAAGTAATCCCACAAAGCGATCGCACACTCGCTCCAGGAAATATCTATCGTGGGAGATGACTATCAACGTTCCGCCATAGCTATCGAGTAGATCTTCGAGTTCAGTTAGTGTCTCAATATCAAAATCATTCGTCGGTTCGTCAAGAAGCAAAACATTGGGACTATCCATCAAGAGTCGAGTGAGTTGGAGTCTACGTTTTTCTCCACCGGATAGGTCTCCTACGGGAGTCCATTGCCCATCTCTATCAAAACCCAATCTCTCACATAGTTGAGAAGCTGACAGAGTTTTCCCTTTCCCAAGTTCTACATGGTTTGCGACTTTTTCAACAGCTTCAAGTACGCGCCATGTTGGATCTAACTCAAGTAAGTGCTGTGTGAGAAAGGCGGCTTTGACGGTTACTCCAGTTACTAATTTACCTGCGCTGGGAGAAATTTCTCCTGCAAGCATGCGCATGAGAGTTGTTTTTCCGGCTCCATTAATTCCGACAATCCCAATTCGATCAGCCGGACCAACATTCCATGTGAGGTTATCGATAAGAACTTTGTCTCCGGCTCGAACTTGAGCATGATGCGTTTCGTACACCGTGTTACCCAGACGATTGCGAGCAAATTTCAATAACTCAGTTTGATCACGTGGGGCAGGTTCAGAAGATATTAATTCATTTGCAGCGTCTACTCGAAATTTAGGTTTAGTAGTTCGTGCAGGCGCGCCTCGACGCAACCATGCCAACTCTTTACGAATGAGAGCATTTCTGCGACCGTCCATAACATTCGCTTGGCGAGCGCGTTCTGCCTTTGCTAAAACGTATGCGGAATATCCACCGTCGTATTCTTCAATCGCGCCATTGACAACTTCCCATGTGCGATCTGTTACTGCATCCAAGAACCATCTATCGTGCGTTATAACACCAATCGCCAAACCTTTGCGTGCATTTAAGTGGGAAGCAAGCCATGCAACTCCTTCAACATCTAAATGGTTTGTTGGTTCATCAAGGAGTATCAAATCCAAATCATCAATGAGTAGCTTGGCAAGACCAACTCGGCGACGCTCGCCACCGGATAAAGATGCAAAAGTTCTTTCAAAAATATGTTCATCAAATCCACCAAATAATCCGGTGAACACTTCACGGATTCCCGAATCACGCGCCCACTCGTGTGTGGCTTTATCGCCCAGAACGACATCTCGCACGGTTGCTTGTGGATCAGCGCTATCAACTTGGGAGAGTAATCCAATTTTGGTGGAGTTGGATTGTGTAACCCGTCCACTATCTGGAGCTTCGATACGCGCCATAATTTTCATTAGAGTTGATTTACCGCAGCCATTTCGGCCAACTATTCCGATTCGATCGCCCTCTGAAATCCCAATAGAGACTCGATTGAGGAGAGGGCGAATATCGAAAGCCTTGGAGACTTCCTCGAGATTCACTAGATTGCGCGCCATCATGGGAGAGCGTACCTTTCAACTATGAATGTCACTGACCGTGAATATGCCATTGCACTCGATAAGAAGGACCCACTTGCTCGATTTAAAGAGAGATTCGTAGTCTCTGATGAGCAAATCTGTTATCTCGATGGCAATTCATTGGGCCGGCTTCCGCTGACCACTATCACCGCCGTGAATGACTTCCTCCTCAAGGAATGGGGGCCGGAAGTGGTCACAGGTTGGAGCCACTGGGTTGATGAGGCACAACCCGTCGGCGATCTCATTGGTGAGGCGACACTTGGGGCTGCTCCAGGCCAGGTTCTGGCGTGTGACACAACATCAGTTAATTTTTATCAATTATGCCTTGCGGCTATTCATGCACGACCAGGTCGAAAAACAATCATTACCGACGCCGCGAATTTTCCAACTGATAGATACATACTCGATGGTTTAGCAAAGCAATTCGATCTTAATTTAGTAATTATCGATAACGAGACACCTGGGCTCGCTGAGAATGAACGAATTACTCCAGAAATTCTGGATACCTTTATGACCGAAGATGTAGCGCTCGTGACATTTGAAGTAATCCAATATCGGTCAGGTGCTCGCTCTGAAATTAAAGAAATTACAGACCTCGCTCGAAGTTACGGCGCTCTCGTTGTTTGGGATGCAAGTCATGCGGTGGGCGCTATCGAGATGAACTTTGATGATAATGGAGTGGATCTTGCAGTGGGCTGTACTTATAAATATGGAAATTCAGGACCAGGCGCCCCTGCATGGTTGTACGTTAATAAGAGAATACAAGCTGAACTACAGGTTCCGATTCAGGGATGGTTTTCGCAAGGAGATCAGTTTGGCATGGGGCCGGTATTTGAAAAGGCAGAGGGCATTCGAGGTTATCAAATTGCAAGTCCATCACTGATTGGACTTCGTTGTATTAAATCTTCTTTTGAAATGATTAAAGAAGCCGGCATCGACGCTATTGCGGAAAAAGCTGCAATTGGTACGGCGATGATGATTGAGTTGTTTGATTCGTGGCTTGCTCCCCTTGGAATGGTGCTTAACACGCCCCGAAATCCTAAGGAACGTGGTGGGCATATTTCATTAGTACATCCAGATGCCGCAAGAATCTGCATAGCTCTACGTGAATTTGCACATGTAATCCCTGACTATCGGACACCAAATTCAATTCGACTAGCGATTTCTCCACTTGCCACTTCGTACACCGAGGTCTGGGATGGATTTGCGCGCATTCGCGATCTTGTCTCAACTCGTCAATATGAAAAGATCGAAGGGAATGGGTCACGTGTGACATGAGTGAAAAAGATTTTGACTCCGCACTGACGTATACGTCCTATCTTGCTGTAGATGAGTTGTTGAAACTACAGCGTCCACTTTCTGAGGGTCCAGAACATGATGAAATGTTATTCATTGTTATTCACCAGACGTATGAATTGTGGTTCAAGCAATTAATCCATGAGTTTCAAGAATCTCAACGCGCGCTGGAAAAGGGCGATACACATTATTCCCTTGCAATATTAGGAAGAATTCGTACCATTCTTAAGGTCTGTGTAACTCAAATCGATATTTTAGAAACTATGACTCCCTTGCAATTTAATTCTTTCCGTGGATATTTATCCTCATCTAGTGGATTTCAATCTGCACAATTCCGAAAAGTAGAAGCGCTACTAGGTCGTCGTGATAATGCGATGTCGAGCCATCTGCCTATAGACGTACAAGGCGAGATTGCAATTATCACTTCTGGAAATTCAATTTGGGATTCAGCTCTGGCCTATCTACACAAGCGCGGTCATGCGATCCCTGATTCAATTCTTGCTCGCGATAAGTCAACGCCATACGCACCAAATTCTGAGGTGCAAAATGTTCTCGTCTCTGTTCACCAAAATGACCCAGAAAGTGCGATGGTTTGTGAGCGCTTAATGGATATTGATGAAGGTCTTCAGGAATGGAGATACCGACATGTCAAAATGGTTGAAAGAACTATTGGCCAAAAAATTGGTACTGGCGGTTCTAGTGGAGTTAAATATCTAGCGAGCACTTTATTTAATCCAACTTTTGCAGATCTCTGGGAGATCCGTTCACGCTTCTAAACGATAAGGTATCTACATGTCAGCATGGATTGAAACCGCAGCTCAATGGCTTGTTTCCAATAATCTGCAGGCCCCACTGTTTGTATTGCTGATTCTCTTGGCTTTTGCAGAGGCAGCAGCATTTGTTGGTTTTGTACTCCCCGGCGAAACCGCCTTGCTTATCGGTGGTGTTCTGGCTCACGAAGGAGTCTGGTCAGTCTGGCTATTTCTTATTTGCGCAATTATTGGCGCAATTGCTGGAGATTCTGTGGGCTATGAAGTGGGTAAACATTTCGGGCCTCGCATAATGGTGAGTCCGTTTGGAAAATTTGTCGGTGCAAAACGATGGCGCTTGGCTGAACAAATATTTGCTCGTTACCACGGAGGAGCCATTTTCTTCGGTCGCGCACAAGCACTCCTTCGTGCACTCGTACCAGCACTTGCCGGAATGCACCGTGTTCCCTATCGCACCTTTATAAAATGGAATGCTGCGGGAGGAATTGTTTTTTCAACAATCGTTGTATTTCTTGGCTATGAATTTGCAAACGCCCTACATCAGCTTGAAAAATACTTACGTTACTGGGCAATATTCTTTTTATCCCTAGTGATTATTGTTATCATGATTTTGAAAAAGAAGTTGGAATCAACTCTAGAAGGAGAATAGTTAATGCACTTGCGGGTTGTAGGCTTCTTCAGCAATCTCGCGGCGTCGTGCAATATATTTTTCTGAAGCTCCCGCTATGAGGTGTTCGAATCGTGGCGTATGTCGAATCATTTCGCGAAGTTCAGCTGTCGTGTTCTGTGCACCAAACACGGGTTCAAGTCTTTCTAAATCAACTGATGCTGGATGCGGCCTGATGGTTCGATAGATTAAGGCCGCTCTACGCAAAGCTAAATAGGCAACATGCCTCAACCCTCGATTGATATGGTCTTGAGCCATTAATCTTTTGTAAGTGAGAACACGAGCAGAACTAGTTACATCATTCTGCAAGGCAATCTCGAGAAAAATTCGAGCAATTTCTTCGCCCCCTGAAACTTCCGGAAGGGTTGCACATTTCTTAGAAAGACTCGCACGAACCTCGGGGTCCTGTAATTTCTGCACCGTAGCGGTGATGTGATCCAAATCGGCTTGATCTGCTCGGAGTGCAAAGCCAAAGTCGTTGCACCATTGAGCGCGAGCTTCTTGGTCATCGGTGCCTCGAATATTGGAGACAAAGACTGTAGGTATTTCAGCTGGAAGCAATTCATGGACGCCGTTATAACCGGTGGCGCACACGCTCGCATCGAAGGCGTGGAGTACCTGGGCTAGGGGGAAATGTCGCACCACTCGAATATCTAAGCCTTCTGGGGCTAATGAATCTCCATTTTTATCGATCGGAGCTTTTGTCAGGATTACCTGTAGATCTTGCCATCCAAGGAGCCCACTAAGAGCCGCGGTCATTTTCTCATTCACATCGCTATCACCTGTTCCGAGTTGGACCAGAACAGCAGGGCGCAGTAAATCAAGACCTAGAATCTCTCGCGATTGCTCTCGTGAGAGTGCAGTTTTTTTCTGGAAAAGAGAGACGGGCGCTGTTAATACGGCGTCGCCGCGATCGGCTGTCGGACCGTGATCATAATCACGAGCAATGTCACCTGGTTCAATTATCTGATCCATCATTGACGATTGAAGACCTAGAACGAATCTCTGCGGTTTCTTTTGCCAGAGTCCACGTCGAACCCAAATCAATGAAGTGTTCGGACGTTTTACCTTTGCCGCAATGACTCCGGGATAGGGAACTACCCCATCAAAAGAAATAATTTTGGCATCTGTCTCTTCGGCAAGAGCTACCAAACGATCACGTAGATATTTATCCCATAGGTCGCGAGACATCCAACCGCGATCCCTTCCAGGAATGTATTCACATTTTATTCCGAGGTACTCCGAAATTTCAGCAATTCCACCAGCCATTGAAACAATTATTGGATTTGCATCTTCTTTGAGTGCCAATGCAATTGCTGATGCACGGGCTAGGTGACCCATTCCAACGCCATTGCTTGTTGCTAGAATTATTGTGGGCTTGCGCATGATGGCTAAGGGTACTTTAATCATCGCATGCATCAAACACGCCACCCGACAAGTGCCAAACTTGTTGGAACAACAGTTGAGCTCCTAGAGTCCAAGCGTCCTGATGAAATTGCCGTGGATGACATCCTCGCTTTATCTGGGATTTCTAAAGGATCGCTCTATCACCATTTTGAAGACCTGAATGAATTACTAGAAGTCGCCCAAATTGTTCGTTATTCCAACTGGGTAGATCGAAGTATTGAACTTCTCGCAAGGGTGATTTCATCTTCAATCACACGAGAAGAATTCTTAAGTGGGTTGAGCCAAGTGACAAACTTGACTCAAAGTTCGGAATACTCGCAGGTTAGAGCGGAGCGAGTACGCACTATTGCGAATGCACAAGCAAATCCTCGCTTTAAAATTGCTCTCGGTGCTGAACAAGAAAGACTGACCTTAGCAATTTCGGATGTTATTCGCGACGCTGTTGCACGCGGAATCTACAGATCCGATTTGAATATTCGAGTTGCCGCAGTTTTTATTCAATCGTATACATTGGGCAAAATTGTCGATGACATCACGACTGAACATATGGAT